>CERE01108254.1_pt1 | contig 95616 bp, 82 predicted proteins | sample 530911 | NCBI WGS metagenome assembly CERE01 (sample SAMEA2621092, study PRJEB7988) | marine metagenome | biome: marine biome (ENVO:00000447); feature: mesopelagic zone (ENVO:00000213); material: "saline water (ENVO:00002010), including plankton (ENVO:xxxxxxxx)" | depth 800 m
AACTAAAGCTCTGATGTCATGTATTTCAACTTAATTTGAACCGATGAAGACATTCGCAGTGTGGTTTGGTGAGTGATATATATATTGTGGCAGTGTTTTGATTTAGATAATTAAATTACATACTTTCGCATGACAGAGTCACGGATTGTTTAACTGAAGTTGCTAGATTAAGTGGATGTTCTCTATTTTTTATTATTTTACGAAACTTTGTAATATTTTTATCAATGGAAGTATCAATTGTCTCTTTTACTATTTGAGGTAATGAGGCTCGGTATCCCAGATACAATCCCCGTACGCGGGCGATCTCCATTTTATGCAATTTTTGTGAGGGGCTTAGTTTCTCTAAAGTTGATTCTAAATATGTTTCTGAGCTGATTATTATGTCAATTCGCTTGGCTAGTAATGCTTTAAGTAATGATTCATGACCTGTGTAGAGTCTGGGTTTTAATCCGTGTTTTAATTTCACTAAGTCTTCACCGGAAGACCACGGTGAAATATCTCTTATTATTCCAACTCTAGCATTACTGGTTTTGGGCTGGGATAGGGAGTAGTAATTCTCTTCTATGTCAATAATTCTATTTCTATTCAACTGAATTTTATTTTTATCTATCATGGGGATTTCGGATTTATTTATTAGAATTAGCGATATATCTAGACTTCTGTTATTTAGTTCTGCTATATGCCTAAGCCCTAGCGGCATTATTTTGGGGCAAATTATAAGGCTCGATCCAGCTAGTAGATTCCGTATGATAAGTACAGAGTTTTTATAGTAGCCTCCAGTTAGACCCGCATTTTGAAAAACGGGGAAGAACAACGGAGAGAGATAGTTAACCGTATTAGCTACCGCTACTTTCGGATTAAACGTGGAAAGCGATATCAACGTTAAAATAAATAAGTACCAAAATTGCATGATCCCACTTAATTAAGTAGATAATATTTCTTGAGTGTAGGGCTTGTGACGGTTTTTGGCTAATGATTATTCCTATTGATTCTTGTGGGTTAGGGTACGCTGGTGTAGGCACGGATAATGGGGTATTCGTGCATATAGCCGTAACCGCCAAATAATTGTAAGCATTGAGTAATTAGCTTGCCTTGTGCTTGGTTAGCATAAAGTTTGACCATAGCAGCCATTGTGTCATCCAGCTTCCGTTCCATTAAGAGCTTAAGGAAATGGTATCAAAGGCGCTTTTCAATACGCCAAGCCCCTCAAGAGTAGCGTCAGGACGTAGGTATTCATCCTTGCTTAGAAGCGGCAAGCCAAGATCATCAATCACAGTAATAACAGAATTATCAAAGTGGCCTTTAGTCCACGAGTGGGCAGTGCGTTGCTGGCGTTCTACTGCGTATTGGTCAAGGTCTTCACAGCTGAAACCGGAGCGGGTAGCAATTAGGTCGGTTCCAATACCTTGATGGGCAAAACTACTATTGTAGATAATGGCTGGGTCTCGAGGCAAAGCTCCTTCTTGAGAGCCCATAGGTACATGCGGCATGGATACAACTCCGCCGTCTATGGTTACGGACAAAACCTGTGAAACTGCCATATTAACCGCATTAAGGCCTGATGAGCAGGCTTGATCCAGTTGAAAGCCCGAGACCGATTGATCATATCCCAGCAGTAGTACAGCGGGATGGGCCAGATTGCAGCCTTGCTCCTCCACCAGTGTGACAATTCCCAGTGCTACGTCATCTACCTTACTGGTATCGGCTTGCTAACAGTCTTATAGAGGTTATTGGTTATGGCCATAATAACGAAATGTGGTAGTTGCTAGGATTTAATAGAAGGGCATCTGATTTGCGAGAGACATTGATAGTGATCTCGTAGGTAGGGTTATAAACAGTAAGGCTTGTTGTTAAAAATAGGTTTAAAAAGATTTATATCCTGTATATGATTATACTGTATGGTGTTGGTGCGAAGCCTTTCGCTCGCTTGGTAAAGCTACAAGAGGCTTGGCATGTGTTTGTTCAATCGCTAAAAAAGCAGTACTGGTTGATTATCGAAAGGTGTTGTTCAAGATTGATCATGTGACATGATTGTGGCCAATTCATGACAAAACTCATTAGACTTATGTTGCTTGATGTTCAGCATTTTCAGTGGGTTTAACTAACTTCTGTGAACGATAGTGAGTTGGGTGTCATGTGAGAGGTTATATAGATTATGAACTGCAATTAGATAACCCAGATTCTGCAAAAACCTATAATAAATTGGAGAGAATAATCCATGAAAAAATTTCAAATGAAGCAGATGCCCGTAGCTGTAGGTGGAGTTATTGCTATGTTATTTGGTGCATCAGAACCTATTCATGCAGAAGGATTTGAGCTAGAGGAGATTGTGGTAACCGCACGTAAGCGCGAAGAATCATCTCAGGATGTTCCGGTTGCGATGAGTAACTATAGTGGTGGTGACTTGGCTGCACTTAATCTGACTGATACAAATCAGCTAGGCCAATTCTCTCCAGGGGTAAATATTGAGCCTCCAGCGGCTCAGGGTGGCTCAGCAACGCGTGTGACTATACGTGGACAGGTGCAGACTGATAATTTAATCACCTTGGATCCTTCTGTTGGTTGGTACATTGATGATGTTTATCTAGCCCGTACCTATGGTACTGCTAACAGTATTTTTGACTTAGAGCGCGTTGAAATTCTAAAAGGTCCTCAGGGGACTCTATATGGTCGTAACACCACGGGTGGGGCTATCAAACTGGTTACCACTAAGGCTGACCCTTTTGAAGGAGTTAGTGGTTACGTTAGTGGAGGCATTGGTAACTTCGATCAAACAAAAGTTGGTGGCGCAATTAATATTCCGTTGGTTGAAGATAAGTTGGCGGTGCGTTTGGTCGCCCTGAAAGATAAGCGTGATGAAGGTTTTGGTGATGTCACCATTTATGGCAATGCTTCAGACCCGTTGGTAGTAGGGGCAGATGTATATGATCCTACAGACAAAAAAGATTGGGGCACAAAAGATAACGAGCTGTATCGTGTAGGAGTTACATATTTTGCAAGCGAAGATTTGTCTGTCTTTTTAAATTATGAAAAGACCGAAAGCTACACCACTGATATTTCTTACAATGATTCAAATGAGCCTGGTAATCAGGGGGATCTTCCTAATGGTCCATCTATCTTTCCTTTCTCGCGCTCAACAAGTGATCACTATAGTGCCGCTCTTAATGCGCTAAACTGGTCAGAGTCTGATACTGAAACTGTCGGATTTACTGTTGAATATGATATCAATGAAGATCTTTCAACTCGACTGGTTTACGGTTGGCGTAATAGTGAAAATGAATATGTAGCGGACATAGATGGAACTGCATTGCCCTTAAGTTCATTTGTTACTCCGTTTACGTCTGATGCTGAACAGCATTCTTTTGAATGGCAGTTGACAGGCACGGCGTTTGAAGGATCTGTAGACTGGATTACTGGTTTGTACTGGTTTGAGGAAAAGGGAAGTGACTACTCCTCCTCGCAATCGGGAGCGGCTATTTTAGGTGGGGCGACAAACACTATTTTCGATGCATCGGCTGAAAATAACAGTGAGTCTGTATTTATTTCAGCGACATTCCACGCAACGGACTCCATCAATGTTGTCACGGGTGTGCGATATACTCATGATGATAAATCTGTGGAAGTGACGCCTACTCAAGAGATTATTGGCGTTACACCAGCATTTTGTATTGCTGCTGTAGCTTCGTTGCCAAATGGAGACCTTACCGCTTGTGAATGGAGCAATCAGGAGGATGACTACATTGTGTCTTATAATGTAGGTGTCGATTGGGCTGCAACTGAAAATGTAATGGTTTATGCAAAAACAGCTAGTGCGAGTCGGTCGGGCGGCCAAAATATGAGGGCCTTAAGTCTCGAAGATGCAAAACCTTTTGAGGAGGAAACTGCAACAGATTGGGAGTTGGGTATTAAGTCGCAGCTTTTAGATAACACATTGCAGGTTAACGCAGCGGTGTATCAAACTGACTATGAGTCAGTGCAGCAGACAGACCTAAAAAATGACCCTGCTAGTGGTGCTAACTACACAGTGGTACGTAATGCAGGTGATGCTACCATTGACGGTTTTGAGGTCGATTTTAAGTGGGTTGTTACAGATAGCTGGATGGTTTCTGGTAGCGCTGGAATTTTAAATTGGAACTTTAAGGATGACACCTCTATTTCACCTTCGGCTCCGGAAAAAGAAGCATCTTTGCGCATGAACTACTTATTGCCAACCGATATAGGTGTTTTCAATTTTGATGTTAACTATAGTTACCGAGGGGAGATGGTTAGTAATACTTCTGGGGGGCGTGACAATGTTAGAAACTACTCAGCGATTACCGTAGATTCAGTCGAATTAGTTGGGGCGCGTATAACTCTAGATATGATCGATGATGCTTTGTCTTTATCTCTATGGGGAACCAATTTGACTGATGAAGAATACCGCTCGTCAAGTCTGAATATTATCAGTGGACCTTTTGCTTTAAGTAATTCAGGTGTGGGTGCACCTCGCTCGTTTGGCTTAGAAGCGACTTACAAATTCTGAGTTTAATTAATCTAATTTGATCATATCTTCAAAAGTGATCAATGTCATGTGGCTCCCTTCACCGGTTAATTTTTGGTGAAAGGGGCCCATTTATGTTTCTGCATTTATCACTCCTGATTTCTAGTAATACCCAGTGTCTCGATGCCGAAGTCCAACGGCGGAACCTCTATTTTCTGGTCCAGATTGTAATCACTAAAGCGATTGATGTTGGAGTTGCATGATGGCGATAGTCCATTCAGTAGCTCTTTATTGATATAGCGAAGTAAAAAGAGTGTCCTTATTGACTTTTCAGCACTTTAAACGCTAACTGTAACCAGTTCTTACGACTGTACGTTCCTAGTCGTCGCAAAATCGTCGAAGCGGTAATTTTACCTTTTTTGATCGAGATAACCACGCGGAGCATATCTCGAAGGTGTCGCTAAATTAGTTTGAGATTATTACTGTCGGGAACAGGGGCCCAGTATATTTGTATCGAGAGCGATTGTCGGGACTAAAAAAGTAAAAAATCCCGCAGTGTTGCATCAGTCGAAACATGTTTGCCATTGCTCCGGTATTTAGGCAAATCAAATTTATTATAAGTATTGACGAGCTGGGTAAACTGATTGCGGCTCAGCTGGAAGTAAAACCCGGTAGTGATAACCGTCGGGCTTGCGGTCAATGGCAAGCCCCTAGTTTTCGAGACGTTTGCCAGCTTCTTAAAATAGCTTCTCTCAAACTCCATAGGTGATATGCCATCGTTGTTGCCGTGTCGACGCCTTGGATAGTAGAAAAACACAATGTAATTAAATGTCTCTGACCTAGCGTTATTCCTGGTTTTGTAGATTTTTCGTTTGATACGCTTCGTTTTCAGAAGATAGAAGAAGCTCTCAGCTACCGCATTGTCATGACAGTTGCCTCGGCGACTCATGCTTAACTCCAGGTTGTTATCATCGACGAACTTGCGCCAATCCGAACTGGTATATTGAACTCCCTGATCAGAGTGGATTAATACCTTACCTTCAGGTTTTCGACGCCAGATTGCCATCAATAGCGCATCGATGACCAGGTCCGATCTCGGGCTGCTTTTCATGCTCCATCCAATAATTTGACGAGAGAATAGGTCCAAGACGATCGTCAGATAAAGCCAACCTTCATGAGTGCGAATGTAGGTAAAGTCAGTTACCCAGGAAATATTTGGCTCCGCCACTTCAAATCCCCGATCCAAGGTGTTGCGCGCTACATGGCTCAGATCGCCTCCCTTAAATCCACGATGCTTTTTATAGCCGAGTTGGGAGCGTATGCCAGCTTCTCGCATGATGCGATGCACTCGGTTCTTCCCGCACCGTTCACCACAATCCTTAAAATCTCTAGTGATATTACGATAACCGTACGAGCATCCGCTCTCCAACCAGAACTTTTTAATCTTCCCCAGTAGGCGCTTATCTTCTATGGCTCTGGGGCTATCTGGTGGCTTAAGCCAAGCATAAAATCCGCTGTAGTGAAGCCCCAGAATACGGCACATGGTCAGAACAGAGAATTGCGTGAGTCGGGATTTTATGATTTCGTATTTTTCTTTGACTCGCTTGCGAAAAATACTGCGGCTTCCTTTAATATATCTCGCTCCTCAGTAACACGCCTAAGCTCAGCCTTTAACTTCATCATCTTCTCCTGCTGGCTTGATATAGTCTGATGCTGAATGCCAGCATCCCCATATTTTTTGTCCAATCATGCAGGCTTTTCTGGGTAACTCCTAAGCGCTTAGCCGCATCAGCTATCTTATAGCCTCGCTCAGTGACCTGTTTAATAGCTTCTAGTTTAAACTCTTCTGTGTAACGTTTGCCGCTCATGCTTTAACACCTTCTGTTTACGCCAATTATAACGCTGACAGGTGTCTAGGATACTGGGAGCTTGCCACAACTTTCCTTTGCAAGTGCTGTGTTAGATGTTACCAAGTTTTTTTCGCTTTTGGCGATCTGCGAGCCTGTCTTTTCGAGACCGTCTCGAATGCTACAATTACTTTTAGAATATTATCTAGGAGGAGTTTTTCTGAGATAGGAAAAAGTTTGGGATATACTAGATGGTTACACAGAGGTTAACTCTGGGAGTTAGAAATAACATAGGTAAGCATTTTCTTTTTAATGTTATTTGAAACAAGAACAGGCTTTCCATCAAGGGTATGCACTAAAATTGCTTCGCAGTAATCAATACATTTTTGCTGGCGAAAAAGTGCCTGACTGCACACGTAGGAAGAATTACCTATATGACTGATTCCAGAGGCCAGCTGCAAGGTTTCGGGGAAGTGAATGTCATCCAGGTAGCGGGTGTTTGTTTCGGCTAAAACAATTCTGGTGGGATTCTTTGTCTGATACAAGGTTTGACCAAAGAACTCCATTTGCCAGCGGGCTCTTGCACTTTCGTAATAACGTGAGACTGTAAGATTATTAACGTGCCCGAGTGCATCCATGTCGCCGAATTGTGTGTCTTGCTGAATGTGGTGTTTGTAATTGGCAGCTTGTAATAAGGTGGGATCCAGATTCTGTTTTATGACTAGGTTGTTCCTGCAGAGGTTGGATAGGGGGAGTTGGTGACAAGTTCTGTGAATTAAGCGCTGATTGATACAAAAACGTCGCCCCGACAATAAAAGTCATTTGTGGGGCGAGCCTTTAGTGCTAAGAGGTTTTGGTGCAAAGAAGCTTAAATGCAGAGCTGTTGTTACCAGTGAAACGTAGTTACTTCCCTTGCCAAATCGGAGCGCGTTTTTCCATAAAGGCTCTGGGGCCTTCTTTGGCATCTACGGAGCTCATGACAATCTTCATGGCTGCTGTATTCATGTCCCACAGCTGGCTTTCGGTGTTGTCGTTAGCGACCTTAGTAAGTTTCAGGCTTTCCACGACAGAAATGGGCGCGTTGGAGGCAATTTCTTCCGCTAGCTCGGTGGCCACCTCAATCGCCTTTCCTGTTTCAACCACACGGTTAACCACCCCGTATTGCAGTGCACGATCTGCACTGAGAGGCAGGCCGGTGGTGACAATTTCGTTGGCAATCACGCGGGGCAGTGAAGTGCCCACACGGAAGACGCCGCCAGCGGCAGCCATCAACCCGCGCTTAACCTCTGGTAGGCCTAATTTGCTAGTTTCGCTGATTACGGCCATCTCGCAGGTAAGCATCAGCTCAAATCCACCACCCAGTGCAAGGCCATCAATTGCTGCAATCCAGGGTTTAGTTCTGGGTTCTTTGACAAAGCCAGCGAAGCCACCAGTGGGCGTGTTACAGGCCGCGCCGCGACCCGCAGCCACTTCCCCAAGATCAACGCCGGCGCAGAATACATTGCCGTTAGCGGCGAGAATGGCTACACGTAATTCCGGGTCATCTTCGACCGTTTTAATAGCTTCAGACAGCCCTTTGGTAATATCACCATTAATGGCGTTCTTTTTGTCGGGGCGGTTTAGTGTCACTAATGCAATGTGTGGCGTGAAACGTTCGAACAGTACGGCGGCTTCAGACATAATGTGGTCTCTTAATCGATGAATTAACCTATTATTGACACGAGAGCCTGCCCCGACCAGTAAGGGATGGGGTTTGGGTTTCGGTCTGCTTGTCATTATGGCTTATATACATAATAATCTTCACAATTATATATATGATTTGATAGTATGTAAATTAAGCCTCGCACACGAAAATACAATCCGGGCCAAGACAAAGGCATCCCGAGAGAGGCTCAGGCGCAGTGACGGCAATCCGACAGCAGAGATAATAATCAGGTGACAGCATGACAGACAATTCTTCTAATGTGACTTCAAACGATATGTCACTCCCTTTAACCGGCGTGCGTGTCATTGATATGGCTGATGGTAAGGGCGAGATGTGTGGTCGCCTCTTAGCGGATTTTGGCGCTGAGGTGATTTTAGTGGAGCCGCCTAAGGGGTTGGCTTCTCGACAGCTGCCACCGTTCTATCGAAGCGAAAGCTTGTACTTTGCTACCCATAATGCCAATAAACGCAGTGTGGTACTGGATTTGGACACGGATCAGGGTAAGGCGGATTTCTTGGCGCTGTCAGACCGTGCGGATATTTTGATTGAAGCGGACAAGCCGGGTCGTATGGCAGAACGCGACCTTTCCGCAGCCACCTTGCGTGAACGAAACCCTCAGTTGATTGTCGTGTCCATTACTGATTTCGGCCAGACAGGCCCTTACAGTCAGTACCGCGGGAGTAACTCTGTATTGATGGCTATGGGTGGTGTGCTGGCACGTTCGGGTATTGAGGGCGAGCGTCCATTATTGCCACCTGCCGAAATGGCGCTTGAAGCCACAGCAGTGCAGGCGGCTTGGGCGACCATGGTGGCGTATTGGCAACGCTTGCAAACCGGTAAGGGCAATACGCTGGACTTTTCGATGTTTGAAGCCACGGCACAAATTCTGGATCCTGGTTTGGGAGTTACAGGCAGTGCTGCGGCAGGGCGTAGTGCTTCCGAAATGGCACCTTATGGTCGTCCTCCGATTGGAAAACTCTACCCTATTTTTGCTTGTGCCGACGGCCATGTCCGGATTTGTGTGTTAAACCCGCGTCAGTGGCAGGGAATGTGCGCCTGGTTGGGCGATGATCACCCGTTTACCGACCCGGCTTACGGCAATATCGCAAAGCGCTTTTCAGAAATTGTCGCCATTAATGCACTGATTGCCGAACTGTTTAAAGATAAAAATGCCGTGGATCTGGTGATGGAAGGGCAGAGCCGTGGTGTACCCATTGCTGCGGTATCTACCCCAGCACAGGTGCTTGAGGATGAACAATTCAATGCCCGTGGCGCGTTTACTGCGTTAACTTTGGCTGATGGAGCAGAAGGGAAGGTACCAGCAGGGTATTTGGAGCTGGATGGTCAGCGAATGGGAATTCGGCAGACGGCGCCAGAACTGGGAGCTAATCAGTCTATCTTGGATGGACTCTCCACCGTTGGGGACTGTGTTGATCAAGCTTCTGAAGCCACTTCAAGCCGCAGGCCTTTTGAAGGTATACGAATTCTGGATCTCGGTGTGATTGTGGCCGGTGCTGAGCTGGGCCGTTTGTTTGCGGATCAAGGCGCAGAAGTCATTAAAGTTGAAAACTCTGCGTTCCCTGACGGTTTGCGACAAAGTTCGGGGGGGGCACCTATTAGTCAGTCATTTTCTCAGGGGTCACGCAACAAACTTTCCATGGGCTTGAACTTGCGGACTGAGAAGGGCATTGCGCTGTTTCATCAGCTAGCCAAAGAGTCCGATGTTATCTTGTCGAATTTTAAACCCGGCACATTGGAATCCCTGGGCATTGGTTACGATCAACTCAAGACGTTGAATCCAGGCATTATCGTGCTGGAAAGTAGTGCGCTGGGTAATACGGGGCCGCTAGCGAAAAGTATGGGTTATGGCCCACTGGTTCGCGCATCCTCGGGATTGACCGGCCTATGGTGCTATCCCGAAATTGAAGGCAGTTACAGTGACAGCATTACTATTTTCCCTGATCATTTCGCGGCGCGGGTTGCAGCCGTAGGCATAGTGGCCGCATTGGCGCGCCGTGAGCAGACGGGAGTCGGTGGTAAAGTGGCGCTGTCTCAGGCAGAAACCATTCTGAATACTTTGGCGACCAGTTTGCTGCGGGAGTCGGTAGAGCCAAACTCATTCAGGCCTCTGGGGAACCAATACGAGTTTGATGCCCCTGCCAACGTATTCCCTTGTGCAGGGGATGACTTGTGGTGTGTGGTTGAAGTGAAAAGTAACAGTGACTGGCTGAGCCTGTGTACTGCAATTGATCGCCCTGATCTTTTGGAGGTTGCAGACTATAAGACAGCTGAAGGCAGGTTGCAGAACAGGGAGACTCTGGAGGCGATTGTTCGGGATTGGACTGAGCAGAGATCGCCCTATGAAGTGCTTGAAACATTGCAGGCAGCTGGTTTGGCTGCGGGTAATATGCAGCGGTTGAGCGAGTTTGATAACAATCCACACTTCCTGGCTCGCAAGTTCTTCCGCCATTTTGAGCAACCTGGATTTCCCGGGATTTTGCAAACAGAAAATGGGCCGGTCAGCTTCAGTGAACTGCCTGAACCGGAGATCCGTCCAGCACCATTTCAGGGACAGCACACCCTGGAGTTGGCTAAACGTCTGTTGGGATTAAGCCCGGAAGAAATTCAGGCATTAACCGAAGAGGGCGCTCTGGAGCCTATGGCTGATAATGAATTTGTAAAGGCATAATCCTTTACTTGTTACCTGCCAGTGATTGCCCGTAGCTCAGCATCAGGGCAATCACCTTTTCGGCGGCGGGTGATGAAGTTCGCCCATTCAAACGCACAACCGACTGTGTAGAAGGCCATTGCATGGGTCCCTCCCTGGTGTATAAGGGCACTATCTCGCCTTGATTCAGACTCTCCTGAATCGCTAAAGAACTCATCAATAAAACCGCGTCCGAAGACAAAGCCACCGTTTCAAGTACTTTCACATTTTCACAGACAATATGACCATTTCGGGTCGCCAAAAGCTCTTGCAGTTCGCCGCGAGGCTCGTCTGCACTTAAGTTGGGGGGCGTTAAACTGGAATCGGTTGAACTGGAAAAGCCAGGAGAGGCGAGGGTAAAGTCCAAAAACGCCTTCGGTTTGATCGGTTTGCCCGCCAATGGATGATCTTTTCGCACAAATAGTCCTGCCGGTAAAAAAAGCAAAGGTTCATAGTGAATGTCGGCAGAGGGTATAAACTGTGTCGTATCAGCCACAAAGAACTCAATCCTCTCTTCTAATAACCACTCCATTAGCCGTAACGCCGATTGTACCTCTGCCGTGATGTTCAAGTGAGGGTGGTCACGGCTGATTTCTGACATCACATAAGGCAACAGAAGGTGTGCCGGCACCGGCCCAACACCGAAGGCAATATCGCCTATGTGCGCTTCTCGTAGTAGCTCAGCCTCGTGCTGCAGGCTGTTAGCGCGGCGCAGCAGGTCACGTGCACCGGAGAGTATGTGTTGCCCTGCAATGGTGGGCCTGACGCCGTTGGAATGACGCTCAAACAATTGTAGCTTTAGTTCGCCTTCAAGGGCCTGAATGCTGCGACTGAGGGCTGACTGAGTAATGTGTAGCTTCTCTGCTGAACGAGCAAAATTGCCTTCTTCCGAGAGCGTAACGGCGTGACGAAGTTTTTTTATGTCCATGAGAAAATCTCATTAGGTTATCGAAAAATTTGCATTGGACTCATTGTCTAGATTACACCACACTGATGCTCAGAAACAATAAAGATCACTGCTCCTGGAGTGGCCATAACAGATACAGAGAGGCATTTACTGATGGAAATTACTCACATCATCCATTTATTGATTTTATTAATTCTTGCAACCGAAATCGTTACCGGTCGGCATAAAGGGGTGTACGATAAAGATGACTTGTTATTGACTATAGGCAGTTTAGCGATCACGCGACTAGTTATGTCACCTCTAGCTGCTGGACTTGTTGCTTTGGTGATGGTAACCGTCTTACCGGGTTTTACGGGGAGTATGAGTGAGACACCTATTTGGATGGCGTTATTAGGTATGGTTCTTCTTGGTGACTTCTTGTTCTACTGGGTTCATAGAGCAGCGCACAATCCTGCCAAGTTTCCGTTCTTGTATAAACTGCACGCGACCCATCACACGGCCACCTTCATGAACGTCTCTTTGATGGCTCGAATCAATGTGTTTTGGGTTTTTTTCCAGCCTTATTTGTGGGTTTCCGGGCTTGCTGTTTACCTGGGTATGACTGAAGCCGCAGTGTACTTTTTCACCGGGATGATGGCATGGAATGCCTTTACTCACACGAATTTCCGCTGGGACGATGGAATCAGAAACAATCTACCCAAAGGGGATGCAATTGTTCAGGCGATTGAGTGGGTATTTATCACTCCTCGTTTACACCATACTCATCATGGCTATGGCAAGGATGGAAAGGCCTTTCGCAACTACTGCACCATGTTGAGCATCTACGATCGTATGTTTGGCACTTTATTTATTCCAGAAGGTCGCCCCGCGAAATATGGAATTATAGGTCGGAACAATAAAAATACCTCACTGTGGGAGCAGTTGGCTTACCCTATTTTCAAAACACGGAAAAAAGAAGTGGTTCCAGTGCAAGAGGCTTAAATTTCAAAGAGCCCAAAAAGATCGAAAAAAGGCTCAGAGGGTCCCAAACCTTCTGAGCCTTTTTATTTATCGTCAAAAAATTATTTAGCGTCAAAAAACGTGAGACATCTGAATTCAAGTTGCAAGAGATTGGAGTAATCTAGTTGATATCGCCAATTTGACAAAGCTGTTTGCCGACGTTCGCGCCGCGGGTGAGAGAGTTGATCGCCTCGTGTATATTCTCAATGCCTTGAGTTACTGTGGCGTGGTGCTTAAGCTGGCCTCGGTGGAACAATTCTAGGGAGTGTTGCCTTTGATCCTAACAATACTGCTCCAGCGAGTGGTTGTGGTCGCCAGATAATCGCCGACATCCCAGTCTGGGTGTCGGCTTTCGATAACCTGACCTACAGCACCGGATCCGGACATTACTTCTCCTGGTTGTGTTTTGATGACATAGCCACCTCGGTCATCGAGCTGTCCTTTGCTGCCTGCATCGATCGACAGAAAAATAACCCGCATCAGAAACTCACCGTCTTTCAATACGGGAAGTGGTTGTTCGATAATATCAAACGTCTCTCGGTTTAAGGGGCCGGGTGAGGGTAATTGCTTTACCTGTACGGTAGAATTCTGCATAAATATCTCGCTAACGAGCAGCAGCTTTTACTGCTCAAGCAGTAAGGCTTAATGAGTAGGTCGGAAGTTGCTGGTCACTATAGAAGAGTCATTGCGACAGATCTCGAGTGTTATTCGATCGGGAGTTCTGCGTAATGCACTAGACTCGGGCTTTCTGCAGATATAAAAGCTGCAGGAAAGCCCAATGTATTTGGAGGATTGTTTCAAGTTGGCATTACATACTGCGTGAAATTACCAGTTTCATAATTTCACTGGTGCCGCCCCAGATACGTTGCCCACGTGCATCTCGATAAAGACGAGCAATAGGGTATTCGTTCATATAGCCATAGCCACCAAACAACTGCAGGCATTCATCCACCAGTTTGCCTTGCGCTTCACTGACATGCAGCTTGGCCATGGATGCCATAGTATCGTCCAGCTTACCTTGCATTAAGAGATCCAGACAGTGCAGGGTGAAGACCTTGGCAACCGTTGCTTGAGTTTTGCACTCGGCCAATTTGAATTGAGTATTTTGGTAGTCCATCACTCGTTGGCCAAAGACTTTGCGCTCTTTCACGTACTCTACAGTATGCTCCAGTGCTATTTCCATGGCGTAAATACCTTGCAGGGCGATGATCAGGCGCTCTTTGGGTAGTTCTTTCATGAGCTGCACGAAGCCTTTGCCTTCTTCCAGACCAAGTAGGTTTTCTTTCGGCACGCGCACGTCTTCAAAAAACAGCTCGGAGGTATCCTGGGATTCACAGCCGACCTTGTCAAGAATGCGACCGCGGCGGAAACCTTCAGCTGCTTCGGTTTCTACCATCATCAGTGACACACCGCGAGAGCCGGCGCTGGTATCTGTTTTGGTGACCACACAGATCAAGTTCGCAACCTGACCGTTGGAAATAAAGGTTTTCTGCCCATTGATGACGTAGTCGTCGCCGTCTTTTACGGCGGTTGTACGCACGGCAGACAAGTCAGAGCCCGTACCGGGTTCCGACATGGCAATAGCTCCACGCAGTTCACCGGTTGCCAAGCGTGGCAGCCAGCGTTGCTTTTGTTCCTCGGTGCCGTGCAGCAAAATATAGGGCGCGAGAATGGCGTTGTGTAAGGTAATACCAAAGCCACCGGCATCGTGTTTAATGCTGTTTTCGATGATGACTACTTCGTGGCGAAAATCACCGCCTGAACCGCCGTATTCCATAGGGATAGACGCGCATAACAAACCGGCTTCGCCGGCGTGTTTCCAGATGTCTAGATCACTCATGTGGTTTTGACGCCACTGTTCGGTGGTCTCTGGTGATGCGTGGCGCTCATAGAAGCGGTTGACTGCATCTTGGAACATATTGATTTCATCGTCCTGCATGCATGCAGGGTTCTCGACGTTGAGTACACTCATGGTTGTATCCTTTATCTCAAACGTTCTTATAGTTTAGGGATCCACTGTCTTCAGCAATCGTTAGGGGTAAGCTCAATAAAAGGCCTGATTATTTTCAGCGCGCTGGCGCAGCCACTCGCTGGGGCGGAAGCGCTCGCCAACGGTATCTGCCAACTGATCGCACCTGTTGACAAACTCTTTTAAGCCAACGGTATCCATCAGAGAAAACACGCCCCCGGTATAGCCGGGAAAGCCAATTCCAAGGATTACACCCACATCACCTTCGGTAACATCAGTAATCACGTTTTCTTCCATGCATTTGGCGGCTTCCAGTGCTTGGATATACAGCAAGCGTTGCTTCAGTTCTTCAGCATCAGCGGCCTTGGCTGCGGGGGTAAAAACTTCGCCTATCCCTGCCCATTCTTGCCGTTGATTGTCCACGCCGTCTACTGTAGCGTAGTCGTAGAACCCTTGTGCAGCACGGCGTCCGATACGGCCTGAATCGTGCAGCGTTTTTTGTACATGAAACCCTTGTGGTTCTTGCCAGGTGTCACCGACCGCAGCTTTTTCTGCCAGTGTTGCTTTGTAACCGTTTTCCATTCCGATGTCATCGATCAAAGCCAAAGGTCCCATAGCGAATCCGGCCTGCTTGGCAACGTTATCGATCAGAGTAGGGCTCAGACCGTCACCAACCATACTGAATGCTTCTTGCAGGTAGGCAGAAATCACTCGTGAGGTGTAGAAGCCTCGTGAATCATTCACCACGATAGGTGTCTTGCGCATTTTGCCAACCAGATCCAGCGAGTGCGCCAGGGTTTCGTCGCTGGTGTCTTTACCGACAATAACTTCAACCAAAGGCATGCGATCCACAGGGGAGAAAAAATGCAAGCCGATAAAACGGCTGGAGTCTGCCAAGTTTTCACTCAGGCCGGTAATCGGTAAGGTTGAAGTATTGGAGGCGAGAATGGCATCTTCGCGCATGGATTCGCGAGCCATCGCGAACACTTTTTTCTTGACGTTTTCATCTTCGAAGACCGCTTCAACGACGATGTCGCAGTCCGCTAACTGGCTGTAGTCATTAGTCGGTGTGATGCGTTCCAGTATCGCGTAGGCTTTGTCTTGAGTCATGCGGCCGCGGCTGATGCGTTTTTCAAAACCTTTGGCGATACCCGCCTTGCCTTTGTCGGCATTGCTTTGATCCAGATCCAGCAGTTTGACGGTCAGCCCGGCTTGTGCGGAGGAAAGAGCAATGCCGGCACCCATTAATCCTGCACCTAAAACGCCAATGGTTTTCAGATCGGCTTTGTCGATGCCTTGCGGGCGACGTACTAATTTATCCAGTTCACCTTTATTGACGAACATGGTGCGCACCATGTTGCGAGCGGTCGGATCAAGAATCAGTTTGGCAAATTGACAGGATTCAATGTGCAATCCTTGATCCATCTCAACGGCCGTGCCACGAGCTACAGCCGTGAGGAGTGCTATGGGGGCAGGAAGATTGCGTTGAGTATTGTTGGCGATAGTCGTGGTGTGGTAGTTGTAAAGATTGCCCAGGTCGGCATCGAAAAAACCACTGCCACCGGGAATTTTAAAGCCTTTTTCGTCCCAGCCTTTCACCGCACTGACTTCGCCGTTGAGGATTTTTTCACAGACGGTGTCCAGGAGTTGGTCGGCAGGAATAACTGCATCAACAATGCCTTTTTTCAGAGCTTTTTCCGGGGTTAATGGTGCACCTTGCAGCATGATCTCCAGAGCGGGTGCAATACCGATCATACGCGGTAAGCGCTGCGAGCCGCCAGCGCCAGGCATCAAGCCCAGAGTGACTTCTGGCAGCCCCAGAAATAGCTTGTTGTTGTCTGCAACGACTCGATAGTGACAAGCTAAAGCTAGCTCCAGCCCGCCGCCCATAGCTGCACCGTTAATGGCAGCCACAAAAGGTTTGCCGCAGGTTTCCAGTTTGCGTAAAGTTGGTTTGAGCGCGTTGGCGAGATCGAGTGCTTGCTCTTTGGTGATGGGAGGGGCGAACATCTCAACCATGGCTTTCAGATCGCCGCCCGCCATAAAGTCATTTTTGGATGAGGTGATCACGGCGCCAATCACGCTGTCGTCTGCGACGACTTTGTCAATGACCAACGAAAGTTCATCGCGAAAAGCATCGCTCATAACGTTGGCGGAGCTGCCGGGTATATCCATACTGATAACCGCAACACCTTTATCATTGATGATGTACTTAAATGTCTCGAATGCTGTATTTGTAGGCATAATGTAAATTCCGAACGAAAGGGTTGCAGTTAAACGCGTTCAATAATGGTCGCGACACTCATGCCAATACCGACACACAGAGAAATGAGTGCAGTTTGTTTGCCTGTGCGCTCCAGCTCGTCCACAACGGTTCCCACTAACATCGCACCAGTAGCACCCAATGGATGGCCCATGGCAATAGCGCCGCCATTGACGTTGATTTTATCGTGCGGTATGTCCAACACTTTCATGTACTCAAGCACCATCGAGGCAAAGGCTTCGTTGAGCTCGAACAGGTCGATATCGTCAAGCGTCATGCCGGCGTTCTTCAGGGCTTTTTCGGTCGCTGCAGCAGGGCCAGTGAGCATGATGGTAGGTTCAGAGCCAACTGAGGCGAAGGCGCGAATGCGTGCACGAGGCTTGAGCCCCAGCTCGTCAGCTGCTTGCTGGTTGCCGATCAAGATGCCGGAGGCGCCGTCGACGATACCGCTGGAATTACCCGCTGTGTGAACATGATTGATGGCAAAGACTTCCGGGTATCGCTGTTGTGCGATGGCGTCATAGCCGCCTTGCTGACCCATCATAGCAAATGCCGGCTTAAGGGCTTGTAGATCTTCAAGGGTGATGCCAGCACGAAGATGTTCATCTTTGCTTAACAGTGGCAAGCCCAGTTCATCCATCACAGGAATCACGGACTTGCTGAAGTAGCCTTCGTCCCAGGCGTGAGCCGCACGTTTTTGACTCTCAAGGGAGTAGTTGTCCAGATCTTCGCGGCTGAAACCGGAGCGTGTGGCAATGAGGTCGGCACCGATGCCTTGTGGTGCAAAATGGGTCTTGCAAATGACCGCTGGGTCGCGAGGCCATGCACCGCCCTGAGAGCCCATGGGCACGCGGGACATGGATTCGACACCTCCACCGATGGTTAGTCTGGCTTGGCCAGACATGACTTGCCCTGCTGCCATGTTCACCGCATCTAGGCCAGAGGAGCAAGCGCGATCTAATTGAAAGCCAGAAACAGATTCGTCGTAATCCGCCATTAGAATGGCGGGACGGGTCATATTGCAGCCTTGTTCCCCCACAGGGGTGACAATACCCAGGGCCACATCATCAACTTTGCTGGTATCCAGCGCATTGCGTTCCTTCAGTGCCGTCAGAACCTGAGCGGCCAGTTCAATTGGAGGAACGCTGTGTAGAGAACCGTTGGCTCGGCCGCGGCCACGAGGGGTGCGCACATGGTCAAAGATAAGTGCATCAGTCATTAGGCATTGTCTCTCTTTGCTGTATGGTCTTGTTCTTGTTGCTGCGATGCTTAAAACAACGGCGGCTACCACAGCTAACATTAATTGAACGTGGAGGCTGTATTATGCTCAATCCGCCTGCGCGGCGGTTGATATTTATAAAGCGTATCGAGCATCATAATACGCATAAAGATATTAATCATCAATATGATTATGGTGGGGTATGAGTTGCGATCTCCAGACTGTCGCGCTCAAAGCCGTGCATCAGCATTTTTCTTGATATTGACACAATTATATATATGATTAAGTTTGATTTGACGGGCTGTGTAGTCTATTCCGGATTGAGTTTAGACGTTTTACACCGTCGGTTCCGATGATAGTGAGCACAGTGCCCACCAATACAGTAATACAACAAAGGCAGTATAAGCAGGAGAGCTTGTAGATGAGTTACAACACCATTAAATACGAAGTAACCCCCGATAAAGTGGCGCTGGTAACCATTAATCGCCCCGATGCCTTGAACGCCTTTACGTTGGAAATGTGCCAGGAGTTTGAGCATGTGTGGGAAGCTATTATGGCTGACGATAACGTGAACTCCGTGGTATTGAGTGCCGCTCCAGGTCGAGCGTTCTCTACAGGGGCCGACGTTAAACAAAACGATCCAAATACTGCTGATCGGTGGTATGAAAAGGACCCCGGCGAGAGTCTGGGGCCGCGTTCAAACCGTATGTGGAAACCGGTGGTGTGTGCGGTGCATGGCCTCTGTTGTGGTGGGGCATTTTATTGGTTAAATGAAGTGGACATCATTATTTGTTCTGAGGATGCTCAGTTCTTTGACCCGCACGTATCTTACGGCATGGTCTCGGCTGCCGAGCCGATTGGTATGAGCTACAAAATGCCACTGCAGGAAGTCATGCGTATGATCCTGCTTGGCAATGACGAACGGATGTCGGCAGAAACTGCCCAGCGCGTGGGGCTGGTCAGTGAGATTTTACCTGAGGACAAGTTACGTGATCGCGCTTACGAGCTGGCGGCAAAAATTGCCAACAAGCCCCCGGCAGCTGTGCAGGGTAGTGTACGTGCAATTTGGGAGTCGCTGGACTTACCGCGTCAGGCTGCGGTGACCTTGGGCTTGCGCCACTGCAAAATTGGTAATGCGCTGGGTGCTGAGCAGATGGATGTAGCGGCTGCTCGCAAGCAATCCAAGGCTTATGAGGTTCGCTAACTTGACTGAATTAACTGCAGCTGAACAGCAGGCTGAGGCTGCCTATGTTCCCCAAAGGATCAGTCGTTCAGAGTTTGTGATGGTGCGTGGGCGGCAACACCATTTACGCCGCTGGGGGAAACCTGATGCTCCGCTGTTGGTGCTGTTACACGGCTGGATGGATATGTCTGCGACATTTCAATTTGTCGTGGATCATTTTCAAAAAGACTGGAACATTGTTGCTCCAGACTGGGCGGGCTTTGGTCTGAGTGAAGGTCGTGATGGCACTTATTACCTGACTGACTACCTTGCCGACCTTGATGCGATGCTGGAGCGCATATCGCCGGATCAGCCAGTCAAAATTCTCGCTCACAGTATGGGGGCGAACGTTTCTACGATTTATGCCGGGGTGCGCCCTCAGCGGGTCAGTCATATTGTCAACATGGAGGGGTTGGGGCCAGTGCCTGGGCTAGTGATTAACGCTGCAAGTATGATGAGCAAGTGGTTAAAGGCACAGCGAGAGCCTGAAATACACCCTGGCTATCAAAGCGTTCAGCACTTTGCTGAGCGATTGGTGAAGGCGAATGATCAGCTCAGCATGTCCAAGGCACTGTTTTTAGCAAAAGAATTCACTCAAAAAAACCACAGCGGCAGCTATGAGTTACGTGCAGAGCCTTCGGTGCGTGCGACTCTGCCATTGTACCCTCATCGGGAGCAAATTTTGGAATTCTGGGGGGGCGTGACTGCCAAGACCTTATTCATTCTGGGGACGGCGTCGTTTGTCACCCGTGCTATTGAAAAATACCCCGGTGAATTGAGATCGCGCATTGAAGCGGTGGCCGGTTATGAAGAAGTGGTATTGGAAGGCGCCACTCATAATATGCAACATGAGCAGCCACAGTTGATTGCTGCGACTGTAGAGCATTTTTTAGATTTAGCCTAAGATTTCTATAATTGTTATAATCATGTATATCAATTGTATGATTATGGGCTTTGTGCTTTAATTGACCTAATTTGATAATGAATATTTGCTTTACGGGAGAAAAGAGTATGTCTACCTCTGCAACAGATTCGAGCACAGTTGACCCAAGAGAGCTGCGCAATGCTCTGGGCTCTTTTGCCACCGGTGTCGCCATCGTAACCACCAGTCAGGATGGTCACGACGTTGGAATGACCATCAACAGTTTTAACTCCGTCTCGCTGGATCCACCTATGGTGCTATGGAGTTTGGCAAAATCCTCTGCCAGTCTGGATATTTTTACTAACTCCGGGTATTTCGCTATTCACATTCTTTCCGCAGAACAGCAGGATATGTCGCAGCGTTTTGCAACCCGCGGGATCGATAAGTTTGCCGGTGTTGAAGTTGAGCGCGGTGAGGGGAATGTGCCGATCATTCAAGGTTGTTCGGCAGTTTTTCATTGTAAAACCACTTACAAGTACGAAGGCGGCGACCACGAAATTTTTGTGGGCGAAGTACTTAAGTTTGAGCACTTCCAAAAATCTCCTCTGGTTTTTCATGCGGGAAAATACGCTCTGGCGGTAGCCAAACAAAATGAACCCGAAGTAAAAGAGCCGGTAGTGGGCTTTAACGCTAATTCACTGACTTACTTAATGGGACTGGTGTATTTCCAGCTGGCAAAGAAATCTTCCGAGAAAATGGCCGAACACGGTATCAATGACTGTGAAGCTGCCATCCTTCACGCATTGTCAATGGGTGGTGGACGCTCAGCTGCCGAAATCGAGCGTATCGTAGCGGTGGGTGGTTTGCACGTGACTGACGACATCTTGCTACAGATGGCCGAAAAGAACCTGCTTACCCTGGCTTCTGAAAATGGCGAAAACAAAGCCAGTTTGACGGATGAAGGTTCTGAGATGCTGATGAAAATGATTGCTTATGTACAGGCAATTGAAGATGGGGCGATGCCAGATGACGCCTATACTGAACTGTCATTAGCGAAAGATCTTCTGAAAAAAGCAGCACTCAAATTATTGAAAGATTGATATTGTTTGCCGTTAAACGGAGGCAATTATCTGAGTTAACTGTGCATTGGATTGCTCGTATAAAAGACTGAAAAACCTAGGAATTATCATGAGCGAAGCCTGGATTATTGATGCTGCACGAACTCCTCGTGGCATTGGCCGTATAGGAAAAGGATCACTGTGCGATATACATCCACAACATCTATTGTCTACAGTACTGAAATCGTTAGCGGAACGAAACGATCTCAACACAGCCGATATAGATGACGTCATTATCGGTTGCTGCACGCAAGTCGAAAAGCAGAGTAGCTGTATCGCACGTATGGCGGCAATAGATGCAGGCTACGCACGCAGTGCTTCGGGCGTTACGCTTGATCGTTTTTGTGGTTCTGGTATTACCTCCGTCAATATGGCTGCCTCCAGCATTATGTCTGGCATGGAAGATTTGGTTGTTGCCGGTGGTGTGGAAATGATGTCTTTCACAACAGGTGTGACGGCTCAACACCCTACTGACATGTACAATCTGCGTTTACGTGCCGCGCACCCTATGACTAACGTAGGTATTGCCGCTGACATTATTGCGACCGAAGAGGGATTTAGTCGTGAGGCTCTGGACAGCTTTGCGGCCGAAAGTCAGCGTCGTGCGGGTGTGGCCATTGAAAGTGGTGCTTTCGCTAAGAGCCTGATCCCTGTTTTTCGTGAAGATGGTTCACTGGCTCTGGATGTGGAAGAGTATCCCAGACCGCAAACCACCGCTGAATCCCTTGCTCAACTGAATCCAGTATTCGCCAATTTTATGGATATGGAGTTTTTCGGTTCCGGCGAAACTTATCGTGACTTAGTGAATCGCCGTTGGCCAAGGCTGGAAGTGGATCACCGACACCACGCAGGTAACTCTTCAGGAGTGGTGGACGGCGCTGGTGCTTTGGTTTTGGCGTCCCCAGAGTACGCAAGAGCACACGGCTTGAAGCCACGAGCCAAGATTCGCGCAATGGCAAACATGGGACATATACCGGAATACATCTTGAATGCGCCTGTAGATGCCACCACAAAAGTACTGAAAAAAGCGGGCATGAACATTGATGACATCGATTTATTCGAGATCAATGAGGCTTTCGCCGTAGTGCCGATGAAGTGGATGAGAGACTTAAATGTCGATCACAGCAAAGTTAATGTCAATGGCGGCTCTATTGCTTTAGGACACCCCATTGGTGCAACCGGCTCCATGTTGATTGGTACTTTACTGGATGAACTGGAGCGCGCTGACAAATCTACGGGATTGGTAACTATGTGTGCTGCGGGAGCCATGGCACCTGCCGTTGTGATTGAGCGCATGTAACAATTTTACTTTGTTTCCGTACTACATTGTCTCTTGGCGCCCTGATAACTCTTCTGTGATCAGGGCGTTTTTTATTAAGTCTGAAAAATAATTATCGATCTCAATAGAGGGGGAAACCTCCCTGAGCCTCAGATGCTACTCCCTGAAATTTTGTAGCGTTTGAAGGTCTGTAATTAAAATTGACTTATACCCTCGCACTATCCAGCCATTTTTCTCAAATTTTCTTAAGTGAGCATTAAGCGATTCTCTGGACACTCGGCTAAGATCGGCCAACTCATACTGATCTACGGAAATTGTTCCGTCATTATTTGTACCGATCGTGCGGTGTAACTCCCACAATCGGTGAGCAATTCTTTGGGCGCTGGGTAAAGCGAATAGAGCGCAAATTCTTACCGTGTTTTGCAGTTGTTTATATAGCAACTCACCCATAGATCTCCACAGCTCTGGATGATGCGCGGCAATACGTTCTATTGCCGAATCGCCAAGGGTGAATACCTTAGACTCTTCTCTTGCTGTCACGGTTACCAGACGATCACCGCCACCCAGTACGCGGGACTGGCCAATAATCGTTGTTGGACCACCAACGCTCAGCAACCGAGAGGATTCCCCATCGATTGATATCCACACATTGATACTGCCACACAGCACTGTGGCTATACCCGTCTCTGTGTCGCCTTCTCCGTACAGCCATTGATTGGGCTTGTACATTTGTACTCGCCCATTAGCGATGACTTCCTCTGCAAGGTCAGGAGAAAGAGACTTGAACCACTCGAGAGAAAGCAGCTGTTGACGTATGGTCGCGGAGATCTGAATTGACATGACGTAAACCGGTATGTGAAGAAGTTCCCATGATTTTACAGGAATGTGGAATTTTACACATTCACCAGCTAGGGCATTGATAAAATTAAATGGATAGGCCGTGATCGGATGAACAAGATCTGGCACACGAACCGTTGTGAGTATTTGTTCCTGCAGCGCAACATGCATTGCGCGTTCCAAAGTCTGAAGAAAATGAGTCCAATAATAGAGAGCCTCCTATGCTTAAAATCCCTTCTCGCATTCAGTCCATGATACCGCTGATACTTCTGACGGTATCTGCTGCAACGATTGCAGAGACACCGGTACAGGCTACGTCGATAGCGCGTACAACGGCACAAGTTAGCCCCTATCTCGATTTCAAAAACTCTGAGGATCATGACTTTGCAAGCCGAGGGTTTATCGCCACTCGAACTGACCCAGAGATTAAAGATGAGTCAGGTAAAGTAGTCCTTGATTTAAGAGAAATGGATTATCTCAATCTGGAAGAGACAAAAAAAACCATCAACCCCAGCTTGTTGCGTCACGCTCAGTTGCTGAATGAAGCTGGTTTGTTTGCTGTTACCGAAAACGTCTATCAGGTACGGGGTTTTGATCTTGCCAACTTTACTTTTATCCGTGGTGATACCGGCTGGATCGTCATTGATACGGGCTCGTCACCAGTCACTGCTCGTGCAGCCTACGAATTGGTCAGCGAACAATTGGGGTCGTTCCCGATCAAAGCCATCATATACACTCATAGCCATGCAGATCACTTTGGCGGTACTTCAGGGTTGGTAAGCCAAGCTGAGGTAGATGTTGGCAAAGTGGAAATTATTGCTCCCCAAGGCTTTATGGAACACACCATTCAGGAATGGCTTGTGACTGGTAATGCCATGCTGCGTCGAGCCCAGTATCAGGGTGGCCCTGCGTTGCCGCGTAATGCCACAGGTTACGTTTCCTTCGGCCTCGGCAATCGAATCCCTCACGGCAGCTGGTCATTGGTGGCGCCGACACTGGAAATTAATCAACCTGTTACCAAGCACAGCATCGATGGATTGGAACTGGTTTTTCAATTGACCCCTGGCACAGAAGCACCTGCGGAAATGAATATTTTCATTCCTAAGTACAAGGTGTTGGATATGGCTGAAAATGCCAGTCCGATGATGCATCAGATTTATACTTTGCGTGGTGCGGAGGTGCGGGACGCCGCTTTTTGGGCGGAGCAGTTAGGCGAATCAATTACATTATTTGGCGATAAAACTGAGACGATGATCTCCAGCCATGGCTGGCCTCGTTTCGGTCATACCGCAGTTATCAGCTATCTTGAAAAACACCGCGACCTTTATAAGTTTCTTCACGATCAAACCATTCGACTGATCAACCAAGGGATGAATGCCGAGGAAATCGCCCATCACATTGAATTGCCAGAAAGCCTGGCGGGGGAGTGGTATAACCAGGGCTATTATGGCAGCGTCATACACAACGTACGCGGTGTGTATCAACGCTATATGGGCTGGTATGACAGCAACCCTGTACACCTAGCAGCAATTGACCCCGTTGTGGAGGCGACACAATACGTGAAAGCTATGGGCGGGCGTGAGCGAGTCATGGAGCAGGCACAAACGGCCGTTAGGGATGGAAATCCGGCTTGGGCTGCGGTGCTCTACGATAAGCTTGTTATGTCCGATGCCGGTGATCATCAAGCTCGCAATCGATTAGCGAAAGTGTATGAAGGCTTAGCCTATGCACAAGAGAATGCGTTGTGGCGCAACGAATACCTGACGGCCGCACTTGAATTGCGTAACGGAATTCCCAAGCTTAAATTGGGTTCGTTGACGGACTCCAGTATTCTTGCCACTTTGCCCAGCGAATCTCTATTTGACTTACTATCCGTACGCCTTGATCCAACCAAAGTAAAAGGCAATAACGCTGAAATTGATTTGTTTTTTACTGATCTCAATGAACATTTTCGTATTAGTGTTAAAAATGATGTTATGTGGTATCAGTCACAGCCTGTAAAGGCTGCCGGAAAGGATGCCGATGCGGTGGTTCGCGGCCCCAGAGGCGCGATTCTCGGTTTGATTATGGCCGGTCAAAAGTCTCCGAAGGCAGTAGTCTCCGGTGAGGAAAAAAAAGTGGAGGAATTTGCTGATTGGTTTGAAACACCTAACCCACGCTTTCCATTGGTTTGGCGGGATCGTTGAGTTAAACCAGTAGACATGGCAGGGGAGTTTCGGTCAGAACCGGTGTTCCCCCAGCAATATGAGTATTTCTCAGGTTGAAGATTGTTTAAACGAAGCCATCATCTGCTGGATATCGCCCGACTCACGGCATTTGATAAAGCCCTCTACCTCGGCCTTCAAATATTCTTCAGGCGATAATGTTTGGCTGTTGACCAGGTTGGCTTTGATGTGAGCGAAAGCAGTTCCCGACATCCGGGATAATTGACGAGCCAGATTTGTGTAGGTTTCAACGAACTTGTCAGTCTCAACCACTTCACGGATCAGCCCCCAATCCCTAAGTTGATTAGCATCCAGTTTCGGGCAGGTTAGCGCAAGCTCCATGGCCGCTCCATACCCGATTAGGCGGGACATAAAGTACAAGCAACCAAAATCGCCCGACAAACCAATTTTGGTGTAGGCAAACGAGGCTTTTGCTGTTTCATCCACCACGCGTAAATCGCAGGCCAGCGCTAAAGCTAATCCACCGCCGGCAACGGATCCCCGGATAGCAGCGATGGTGGGCTTTGGCATGTAATGCAATTGCATTGCCGCTCGCCCCCCGAGCATCAACATTTCATCCAGCGGCATTTTCCGCTCGCCAGGTGCCTGCTTTAAATCAGCCCCGGCACAAAAGTGATCGCCCGCCCCGCGTAAAACCACGACCTTCGCGCAATCATCTTCTGCGGCTTTAGTGACAGCGTCACTGAGCTCAAGGCAGAGCTGTGGTGTGACCGTGTTGCGAGCCTGTGGGCGGTTAAGCGTAATCGTTGCAACGGAATTATTCAGTTCATATTGAACAACCATATCTTGCATGATTCCAAACCTTCAATTGTCTCTGTCGTTAACTGGGTTACGTACCGCTTAAATTTCGAGATCACCGGACTCGATCAGAGCCTCAATGTCAGTCGCCGGCATGCCCAACACCCGGCTGATCACTTCACGGGTGTGCTGGCCCTGCAGCGGAGCGGGTCGAATATCAGGGTCGGGCAAGTTGTCTGACAGTGCTGGCGCATTCTCAGTTGGCCAGATTTCGGGATTACCCGGTTGCTGCAAGTGAGCGATAAAATTGCGGGCGTAAAGGTGCGGGTTTTTATCCAATTCAGGCAGGCGGAACATAGCACCAGCACTGATGTTGGCGGCCTGCAAGCGATTCATGACGTCTACTGGGCTGTATTGGCGTGTCCATTCGCTGACTTGTTGGTTCAGCCGGTCTCGGGCGCGAAGGCGGTCAGAGGCTGTTTTCAAATTGGCGTCCTGCGATAAATCCGGGCGCTCAATCAGTTGGCAGAATCTCTGCCACTGGTCGTCGGTTTCAATGCTGATCACGCACCATTCATCATCACCCGCGCAAGGGAACAGGCCATTGGGGGCACTGAATTCGTTGTGGTTACCCAGCGCTTTGAGCGAGCCAGGCTCGACAGATTCGCGCAGAAACTGGGTAGTAAATACATTTAGCAGACTTTCAGCCTGAGACACACTGACTTCGCCACCCTGATCCGTTTTCAGGCGACGCGCAAGCAGCGCCATAATGCCAATAGCCGAAACCCGGGCGGCAAGATGGTCGGGCACAATGGTGATGCCGTCACTGAAGCTGGCGTCGTCATCGGTGTAGCGCCACTGGCCAGTCAGGCCCGTCGACGCTCGCACCAATGGGCCATACCCCATGGATTTACTGAGAGGGCCAGTGCGGCCCAGTGCTGAACTGTCCGCCATGATGATCGATGGGTTAATTTCACGCATCAGGTCGTACCCCAGCCCCAGCTTTTCCAAGGTTCCGGGTTTAAAATTGGAGACAATAATGTCGCTCTTGGCCGCCAGTTGCTTGAATATCTCAACACCTTTGGGGGAGCGTAGGTTCAGCCCCAGACTTTCTTTGCCCCGGTGCCCCTGTGCAAACGAAATACTGACCTGATCTTTGGTGCCGGATTGGCGACTGCCATCCGGGAAGGCCTGATTCTCGACCTTGATGACTTCGGCCCCTTGGTCCGACAGAATACGCCCCAGCTCTGCTCCGGCGACAATCACCCCCAGATCCAGTACGCGTATCCCTTCAAGCGGTCTCCGCTTTGAGCCTGTGCAGTAACGTACTTTATTGTCTGACGACTTTTGGTTTCTGCTTGCGGGGTTGTTCAGCCATTCTTGCAAAACTTTATCGGTGTGTTGTCCTAACTTGGGCGCTACGCACTGAACGCCCATACGCTGGTTATCTATTTCCAGGTAACCAGACGGTAGGATACCGTTTGAATCGTTGCTCAGGGTCAAGTGTGTCCATGCACCGCGAGCTTGAAAATGCTCATCATTGAGGACATCTTCAGGTTGGGCCAGCAGGGCAGTAGGTACACCGCGTAACTGGGCTTCCCGAACAATATCGACGGCATTGAGCTCGATTAACTTGTTGGAAATTAGCTCGACGATTTGATCCATCACCTTCATGCGGGTAAATAGATTGCCGTATTCAGGGCCGCTAAAAGGATGATCCGGGCCTAACCATTCACTCATCCCCTGCCATTGCCGTGGGTTGAGGATGCACATGCGCACAAAGCCGTCTTTACAGCGAAAAATGGGGTAGAAACTGCCCGCTTTAGGGCGATCCCGGGATTCAGCCAGCTGCATGGAACTTTTACCCGCAGCGGCACTGCCGGTCACGCCCATAATCGGGTCGAGGATTTGTGCCGTGGCCTCAAACAGAGAAAAGTCCACGTGATCCCCGACGCCAATGTGCTGCGATTGCCAGTAGGACACCAGCACTACCCAAGCGGCTTGCACGGCACTGCACTCCCAGGCCAAATCTCCTGGTGGCAGCAGCGGCTCGCGACCGGGTAAGCCAGAACGGCACAACATGCCCGCCATCGCCAGTTGAACGCTGTTGGATGCAGAAAAGTCCCGATAAGGGCCCGTTTGGCCAAAATCACTGATCGACAGAATGACCAACTGAGGATTCCGGTTATGAAGCACATCGCTACCGAGTGACCAGCCTGCCATAGTCCCCGGCGGTGTGGATTCAATCAGGATGTCTGCCTCTTGAATGAGTTGCAGAAATTGTGACTGACCGCCGGAGTCCGTGAGATCCAAACACACACTGCGTTTGTTCGCACTGTGGCTGGCAAAATACAGACTTTCGTTAAGATGGAACGGAGGGCGGGAGCGCCCCGGAGAACCGGACTCGGGTTCCACCAACACGACATCTGCCCCCAAATCGGCCAGGATTCGACCGCACATATCCACTTTGCCCGTGGAAATTTCCAGTACCCGGACTCTGTGAAGAGGCAATTCGTTGAGGGTGTTTTCTGATTCAGCAGATATGGAGGGCACGTCGAGCTCCTGAGGCTGCTTTAACTTATCAGCCAAAAGTTTCTATTGTGTTGAATGGCAGCCTCCCATCGTGTGAAGGGCTGCCATCAATAGAGAACTTTTTATGTTTTAAACGCCGAGCGACTTATGCTTCAAACACAGAGCGAGCATTGGAAAGCTCTTTAAAGCCGAAAATACCTTTGCAGCGACCGATACCGCTTTGGTTAGCGCCGCCAAAGGGCAGGTTCTTTTCCATGTAGTGCATCATCATGCTGTTAACGGTGACGCCACCGGAAGAGGTATTCAGCAGTACGTCTTCTACGAACTCATCGTTCGGGCTGAAAATGTACATGGCCAGAGGCTTGCCCGTTGCGTCGATCTGTTGATAAATCTCGTCACGGTTTTTGTAGGTGAGGATTGGCAGCAATGGACCAAAGATTTCATCCTGCATGATGCTGCTGTCAAGCGGCACATTGACCAGTAACGTTGGGTGAATCGTCAAATCGTCTTCTTCGAGCTGACCGCCTTTGACAACCTTGGCCCCTCGTGCGACGGCGTCGTCCAAGTGGGCTTTAACCCGATGGAAATTACGGTTATCGACCATGCGTGACAATTCGGCTTTGTTCAGTTCGCCATCGACATAAAACATCTTGTCGACAACGGCGCTGGCGATCGGCACAAAAGTATCCAGCATCGCTTCTGGCACCCACACGTGGTCGACAGACAAGCAAAGCTGACCGGCGTTGCGGAAGCGACCGCCAATCGCCATACCGGCTGCTTGCATGGGGTCACAACCGTCATCCACAATCATCGGGCATTTACCGCCCAGCTCCAGAGTGACAGAGGTAAGATTTTTAGCCGCAGCCGCCATGATACGTTTACCAACCGCTGGGCTGCCAGTGAAGAAGATGTGATCCACGGGTAATTCCAGCAACGCATCGGCCAGCGGCACGCCACCTTCCAGAACGGCTACGTCCTGCTCGTCAAAGACTTCGCGGATAATACTGGCGCTTACTTTGCTGACGATTGGCTGCATCTCGTTAGGTTTGACAATACAGGCATTGCCGGCAGCAATGATTTGTACCAATGGTGCAAACACCAGCGAGAAGGGGAAATTCCAGGGACCAAACAACAGACACACACCGCGTGGCTCGTATTGAATGTAGGTCTTTTTACCACCCAGCTGAGGCGTTGGCTCGACGGCTTCAGGCTTCATCCAGTCTTCGAGTCCGGCCAGAGCGACATCAATTTCACCGAGAGCGGATTGAATCTCATAGTGCTCTATACCGAGGCGCTGTTTACGCATATCCTGGAATAAGGCGTCATCAATCTCATCGGCGCGGGCGACTATCACGTCGCGCAGTTTTTGTAGTTTGGCTTTACGTTGCTCGGCCGTACTGCACTTTAAATTGAGACGATTGCTGCGCTGAAGCTCAAAAATGCGTTGAATCTCTGTTTGGGTTTGTGTATCGACAGCTTCTGACATCGGTATTCCCTCTGAATTTTTATAAATTTTTTTAGGGGAGGTCTGGCCTCCCGCTGAGCCTATGGTTTTGATTCGAGTCTAAAGTTGTGATCTTAGGCTGGCAGACGCAAAATAGGCTTAATGGCTGAACCATCTTCAGCAGCGTGAATAGCCTCATTAATCTGATCAAACTCGTAGAAGGTCACCAGCTTTTCAAACGGGAACAGGCCCTGGCGCCAGAAGCCAATCAATTTCTGAATAAAGAATTCGGGAATGGTATTGGCACCGGCCATGATGGAGCCTCTGATTTCCAGGCGCTTGCTTTGGACGATTGTTGGGTTAAATGTCACCGCCGCATCTGCACCGGCCACACCAACCAGAGCGGTAATACCGTTGTAGCCCAGCGCATGAATAGCTTGTGTCATCACCGCAGGAATGCCTGTGGCTTCTACCGTGAAGTCTGTGCCGCCACCGGTGAGTTCGGCAATTTTAGCCAGCACATCTTCATTGCCCGCGTTAAGGACGTGAGTCGCGCCCAGCTCAGTAGCTAGCTCTAGGCGCGATTCCACCATGTCCACCGCAATGATAGTGCTGCAACCGGCAATTTTAGCCGCCATCAGGGCGGAAAGGCCTACAGCGCCTGCTCCAAAAATAGCAATGCTGCTACCTGCATGAACTTGCAGTGTGTTGAACACCGCTGCAGCTCCGGTTTGAATGCCGCAGCCCATTGGTGCCATCAAATCTAATGGCAAGTCATTGTCGAGCTTGATAATGCTGCGCTCAGTGGTCAAAGAGTAAGTTGCAAAGGAGGATTGGCCAAGGAAACGGGCAAAGACCGGTTTGTCATTCTGGCTGTGGCTACAGGTGCCATCGGCGCAATAGCCGCCTGACATATTGATCTCACGAAAGCTGAGGCAGTACGACGGTTGCCCTTCGTGACAGCTCTTGCATTTACCGCAGGAGGCGGTAGTCATTATAACGGAGTCACCGATTACGACTTTAGTCACGTTACTGCCGACTTTTTCCACAACGCCAGCCCCTTCATGGCCTAAAACAGCAGGCCACGGCAGGGGGGCATTGTTAAGAACCGTAAGGTCTGTGTGGCACAGGCCGGTGGCGGCGATTTTAACCAGGATGTCATTAGGGCCCGGCTCAACCAGATCAATTTCTTCAATAGACAGGGGGCTGTTGTTGCTATGTGCCAGTGCGGCTTGGATTTTCATTTTCATCGCTTCCTGAGTTAAATGCGTTTGGCGTGGCGCTACAATTCTTATATGTATTAATCATTATGATGATTCTAGTGTAATTTCTGTGCACTTTGCAACAAGGAAGCCACTCCAGAATGAAGCGCCCAGGTATCGATAATATATTGCACCCAATTTAATAGGCTGATTAGAGGCTGTAAATGTTAAGTGTGTTTAGTAGAGGTAGCGTCTAGTTAAGCGGCAACTAAAGCGAGGAGGTAGCTGAGAAGAGTCAAAGACGCAGCATCGCTGCGTCAACATCAAAAATTAGCAAAAACGAATAACTAAAGCTGATTGTCCGGCAAGTGCAAAGTCATGCCATCCAGTTCAGACGTTACTTCGATTTGACAGCTCAGACGGCTGTTAGGTTTAGGGTCCAGAACTCCTTCGAGAAGCTCAAGCTCCATTACTGAGGCCGGGGCAAGTTTGCTCGACCACTCATCATCGACATAAACATGGCAGGTGGCGCAGCTCAGGGTGCCGCCACATTCAGCCAGAATAGAATCGACACCGTTATTCATGGCTGCTTGCATAATATTAACGCCGTCGGTGGTGTCTACTTCATGCTGGCTGCCATCGGCTTCTATAAATATCAATTGTGTCACTGTGTCTCTCCAAAAAAACGGGCGTGTGAATGTTAATCTGATCGCATTTCATTTTGAGCTTGCTGCTGAAGCAGCCGCTGCAATTGTTGTTCGAGCTTGTCGAGACGTGCCTTGCTGTTGGGCATTGACTCGTGTTGCTCGCTGTGTACTTGAACTGTTGCAGTGAGAAATTGATCGGGAATTAATATGGGAAGAATAAATTGGCGTATACGCCTCAGCAGAGCATCTTCTTCCCACGGGCCAGCCGCGACCAATTGTAAAAAATTCCTTAATAGCCACTCTGAAACTTCATCGGAATCCAGCCCCGAGCGCAGCTCGCCAGCTTCTCGGGCAATTTCGAGGATCGGCATAAGGTTGGTTTGCACCAAGTGACGATAGACCGGCCTGACCAGATTGAGTGCAAACTCAGAAGGCCCATCACTGAAAACGGTTTTCAATATTTGATACTGGGGTAACTCCATCACAGCATAAACGGTGCCAATTTCGAGGCGCTGTGCCAGGGAATTGGCCGTCGCTGTGCGTAACATGGCGTTTTGTGTGTAGGGAATGGCCTGCTGTTGGCACAAAGCGGTTAGAATTCCCTCTTTGTTTCCAAAGCGTCGGTAAAGCGTGGCGCGGGAAATTCCAGATTCTGCCGCAATGTGATCCATGGAGATTTTATGAAGTCCGTGCACATCAATACAGAGGATGGTCGCCCCCAGCGCACGCTGGATTAATTCTTCATCCTTTTGTGCGGAAGGGGTAGTAAGTACGGCGGACTTCATTAAGACATTCTCCTGGCGAGGTTAAAACGCTTATTGTACCGCGTAAATCTCATAAATCAGCTTGTTCATTCCGGCGGCGCGACCACGACCAATAGCCTGTACCTTGTTTAACCAGGCGTAGCGATGATCGTTGGTTTCGAAGGTTGGTGCCGTGATGATCGGTGCCTGACCGGCTTGCATGTAATCTGAGCGCCCTTGGTAGGACACATAAATTGACGCCCCATCTTCGGTTTGCAGGTGGCAACGAACGTCAATTTGCAAGGAACCGTCTTTGTCGAGCAGCGCCCAGTCACCCGCAGGTCCACCGACTTGCTTGGCGTTCAGGTGTTCACCTTCCCAGGTGGCACCGGTTACTTCGACAATCATACGAGTGCCGCGAGGGCCATTTTCCATCACAGTAGGAATGCCGATATCCAGTGTGGCAGTGCATAAATGGACTAACTTAATGTCGTGGCCATCTTTCGCGCTTAACACATTAGCGTCGGTAGATTGTGGGGCTGGCATAGGTTTTGGCTCCGAGTGAGAGGCGTACATAGGAACGGAAGAGGCATCGCCAATGGCTTTACCCGGGGTAAAACGCACGGGCATGCGCTTGATACCGTTGGTGAAATTGGAAATCAGACGATCCACTGGACCATCCAATTGAATGTCAGGAATGCGGGTCAATAACTGAGTAAACATGGCGCGCAACTCGCTGCGTGCCAGCATTGAGCCCAAGCAGCGGTGAATACCGCCCTGTGATCCAAAGGCCATGTGTGCCTTGGCATTTTTGCGATAGATATCGAAAACATCCGGATTTTCAAAAACAGACTCGTCCCGATTACCAGAGCAATACCACATCATTACCTGATCGCCGGCTTTGATCATCTGACCATGCATTTCAATGTCTCGGGTCGCCTTGCGGCCAAAACCCAGTGCCGGGGTGGTAAAGCGCAGCATTTCTTCCAAAGCATTGGGCAGTAAAGACAAATCTTCACGCAGGGCGGTCATGGCCTCGGGATGTTCAATCAGGTTTAAAGTGCCCTGCATAAATTGGGTTCGAGTGGTTTCGTTACCGGCTGTTGCCAGCACAATAAATGTCGCTCCCATATCCAGCAGACTGAGTCGCTCACCGTCCTCTTCTGCATTGGCGATGATACTGAATACATCGTCTTGTGGGTTTTCGCGGCGATCAAGCCCGGTTTTTTGAGCGTAGGAGAGCATCTGTAGTGCACCCATCATATTGCGCATGGGGTCAGACAGTTCAGGGTCCCCTGCGCCGAACATGGCATTGGCCCAGTTGTAGAGTTTCTGTCGGTCGTAAGAGGGGACACCAAGAATGTCGGCAACCACTTCAATGGGGGTGTAGGCGGCAACGTCGTGCCAGTCGCAATGACCCTTCTCGATAACGGCATCAATTGCGTTTACTGCGTATTGGGCGATATTTTCTTCAAGAGTTTTAATGGCGCGGGGGGTGAATGCGCCGGTAATGGCGCGGCGCAAGAAGGTATGGCGCGGTGGGTCACTGAGGATAATTGAGCGATCAATGGTGCTTTCCAGGGTGGATTCCGGAATAGGCAATGGGCTGATGTTGGTTTTGTTGGTAAAGACTTCAACATTCTTTTCCACGTCCATGATGTCGTTATAGCGGACTATGTTCCAAAATCCGCCGCCGCCCATTTCAGCGGGACGAGGGTTCCAGCTGACCGGCGCTTCTTTGCGCAGGAAGGCAAAATAGTCATGAGGTACGGCTTGGGCAAACGAGCCGGGGTTGGTTAAATCAACATCACCCACTTTCATAGGACACTCCAAATTGATACGATTCGCTTAATTGTCTCAATATTTAAATCAAATTATCTTATTGTGTCAATTATAATGTTTATATTGAATGAGATTTTTGACTGGTTTGAGGACTGAAGGGTGAATATATGACAGATATAGACTGGATTGAGAGTTCGCTGGAGTTACTGGCTCCACATGCTGATCGCTTGGGGGGATTGGTTTATCCGCGGTTTTTCGTTCACTTTCCGGAGGCGGAGACGTTGTTTGGAGGGGGAGAATTGGGGAAGTCCACCCAGGAATCCATGATTGTGCCACTGTTAATGGGATTGAAAGATATTGCTGATGGTAAGACTTATATGCTGACAATAGAGCGTTGGTTGGAAGATCATCGTGAATATGGCGTAACGCTTCCAATGTACTCCGTGATGCTCGATAGTCTTTTGCTGGGGATGCGTGAAGCAGTGGGAGATTTGTGGACTACAGAGATGGACGGGGCCTGGCAGGAGGTTCTGGCTAGGTTGCTGTTGTTGGTTGAGGGTGTTTATGCAGAGTGGCAGGTAGATTCCTGTCCGCAATAAAGAGTATAACTATATATATGATTATGGTAGATTGTGGAAGTGATTCTAATGACGCTGGTGTCATTAAGAGCTCCATCAAAACTAAAAGGCCTGTGGAAACCACATAGGGAAAGGGAAACTGGCGTGGAGCCTACCATATAGGAGAGATGTTAATGACTTGGGAACATCAAGATAAAACCGCCATTGTTGGTGTTGGCGCAACCCCCTATTACCCACGGGGTACATCCGAACCCAGAACTATTTATGAAATGGCGGGTGATGCAATCCTTGGCGCGTGTGAGGATGCCGGCATCAATGTCAAACAGATAGATGGTTTCGCTTATTACTCGGGCGCGACTGCGGGTTATACCGATAAAATGGATACTGCTGACTTTATGGAGTTGCTGGGTATTCCTGAAGTCACGTTTACAGCATCACTCACCAGTGGCGGTGGTGGCTCGGCAGGTGCTGCAGGACTGGCAACCGCCGCTATTGTGTCTGGTCAGGCCACCTATGTGGTGACGGTCATGGCTCTACAGCAATCCAAGTCCCGTTTGGGGACCGTGTTTGGTCAGATAGCCCCGGATCCTATCAACTCTTTTTTACAGCCGTCAGGTTTGGTTGGGCCTGGACATTTGATGTCCGTGTTGGCCCGTCGTCATATGCATCTTTATGGGACCTCCCGTGATGCCTTTGCCGAAATCGTGATGGCCACCCGTGAAAATGCCGTCAATCGCCCTACGGCTGTGCGTCGTAACCCTCTGACTAAAGAGGAGTATTTTAATGCGCCGATGATTGCAGACCCTCTTTGTCGTCTGGACTTTTGCCTTGAAACCGATGGCGCTGTGGCCTTTATCACAACGTCCTCTGAGCGTGCGAAAGATCTGAAACAGAAACCCGTTTACATTCACGGCTGTGCTCACGGCGGAACCCGAGACTGGGGGCGTGCGTTTGCCTGGATGGGGATGCCGGATGAAGCTTTTGCTTCGGCTGGCAACAAGCCTATTGCCAATCGATTGTGGAACGATACCGGTCTTAGCCCAAAAGATATAGATGTGGCTCTGTTGTACGATCATTTCTCGCCCATGGTGTTGATGCAGCTTGAAGATTACGGTTTCTGTGAGCGCGGTGAAGGAGATGCCTTTGTGAAGAGCGGGGCGATTCGCTACGGTACGGGCTCTATTCCTGTAAATACCCATGGTGGACAGTTGTCTGAGGCTTACATTATTGGTATGACTCATGTGCGTGAGGGGGTGGAGCAGTTGCGTGGTACCGCGGTCAATCAAGTTGACGATGCTGAGTTTGCATTGGTCACTGGTGGACCGGCTTCACTGCCAGTGTCAGGTCTGATTTTGCGAGGCGATAAATAATGTCTGATAATCTTTCCAAGATGTTGCCCGGTGACCGCATCAAAATAACCACCGACACATGCACGGTGGGTTTTTGGGATAAAGCCAAAGAGCATAAACTGACGGCTTGCCAGTGTGCCAGCTGTGGCAGATTCCGTATGCCTCCAAGACCTTTTTGTCCCGATTGCCAGAGCAAAGAGATCAACTGGCCGGAGTTACCGGGCACGGCAACAGTTTATAGTTTTGCCGTATGTCATAAGTCGCCTTTTTCTGGTGAGGAGTTGTTGTATATTCCGGCGGTTCTGGATATTGATGGCGCACCGGGAGCGCGATTGACCTCGAATCTGGTGGGCTTTGATCCTGATCAGGTGGAAATTGGTATGAAGGTTAAGGTGGATTGGTATTCGATTACAGAAGATTGGGTGTTACCGGTGTTTGTTCCGGCTTAATAGACCATTTTTGATAATGTATTATAAAAAAGCCCTTCAGTGATTGCTGTGAGGGCTTTTTTATGGAGGCTTTTAATGAGCTGGTTAGCCTATTGCTTCGTTCATACTGACAACAGGCCGGCTTTCGCGTGTACCTCGCATTTTTCGATCGGGGTCAGAGGGATCATTCGCTGAAATGATCACGTAATCATCTCCCACTTCCACAAGTGTTCCCACAAATGGCATATCCGAAAATCCGCCATCTACACGGTAGCTGACTGTATCGCCTGCCTTAAAGGTTGTTTCGTCAAAATTAAATTCGAATGGGCAATCGCCTTCACCTTCGGTTTTCATGATTTTATTTCTCTCTAAATTTCTGACAAGCGTTTATTGTAGGGGTTGTGGATACGGAATAAGGCTTAATTCGCTAAATGGTGTCGTTTACCTAGTAATATTTTAGTGATATTGCCTTGGTGGGTAATACTCAGTAAAAGTAAATACGCTAAGCTGAACAGTCCACCACCTAAAACGCAAAGGCTGCCAATAAACCAGCTGGCCGGTGAAAAATTCTGTCGCCAGCTTGCCCAAAGACCTAGGAGTAGTAGGTGCGCAAGAAAGTCAGTATTAAATTGTGAGCGCCACAGACCGTTCATAATATCCCCGATAAAAACCTCACCGGCGATAAGTCCATCAGAGCGGAAAGCATGAATGCTGATGATCAGAACCGCAAGCCAAAAAAGTACCAAAAAGCTTCGAAACAACATCATATTAATCACCGCAGCCGCTATAAGTTAAGTAGTTTCCAGTAAAGTTAACACCAGTGATAGCGCCTAAAACTGGCTTTCTGGTAAATGTATGATCACGCCATCTAATTCAGGTTTGACTTCCACTTGGCAGCATAATCGGCTGCTCGGCTTGCGATCAATCGCACCTTCTAGCATGTCCAGTTCCATTTCATTTGCGGGCCCTACTTTTTCGAGCCAGGTATCGTCTATAAAACCGTGGCAGGTGGCGCAGCTGCAGGCCCCGCCGCACTCTCCCAAAATTGAGTCAACGCCATTATCGATGGCAACTTGCATTAGATTAGTGCCATCGATGGCTTCAATTTCGTGACGGGTGCCGTCGGCATTTTCAAAAATTACGGTTGTCATGGGATCGCTCCAAAAGAGATTAAGATTTAATTGGTGCCTGCTGGATTTGGCCATCAATGCACCAGTTTAACTGTTGAGTGCAACGTTTCAGTGCTGCAGGAGAGTTATCGTTACTGGTATCGACACTGATGCCAATGACCAGATTTCGGATCATCGCCGCAATCAGTGGTATATCGTCTGGTAATTGCCGATTTGCTTTGTGGTACATCGCCGACAATGATTCAGTGATATTGCTGTTTACCGCTGTCACATACTGGTTATAGCGTTTGGCAAATTCCGGATTGCGTTTGGCATGCAGTTGGACTTCGATATTGAAAAGCCCCCATTCGGCTTGCTGTAGATAGCTAATAAACTCTTCCGACATTTTCTGGTAGGTGATATTCAGGTTGTCGGAGTCGGCAATCATGCTTTGCCATTTGACGATCTCGCGCTCATGCTGTTCTTGTAGAAGCTCGAGCAGCAACTCTTCTTTGGTGGAGTAGTTGGAATAGAAAGCACCACGGGAAAAGCCCGCATCCTCGGTAATACGATCAATAGCTGCGCCCGAAAAGCCATTACTTGCGAAGGCCTTCAGTGCGGCGCTTTTGATTTTTTCCTGAGTTTCCAAACGCTTTTCTTCGCGCGATAACCTGGCCATCGTCTTACTCTTGATTTTTCATATGCATGTTACAAGTTAACCGCAGCTCTCGCTTTAACGACAGCGGCGTCAATCAGCCAGCAGTTTATATTATGGCGCCAAGCTAACACTCTTCAAAAACACAAACTCATCCAGACCAGGACGACCGCCTTCCTTACCGTAGCCGGACAGTCCCAGGCCACCAAACGGTGCACAGGCGGGTATGTTACGTGAGCCATTGATGTGAACAAAACCGGTTTGCAGTGCAGCCGCCACGCGATGCGCGCGCTTAACATCCTGCGTGCGAATGTAGCCGCCCAGTCCATATTCAGTGGAATTGGCAATTTCAATGGCTTCTTCTTCAGTTTTGAATTTATGAATCACCAAAACTGGACCGAAGACCTCATGCTGGGCGATATCACTTTGTGGGTCTACATCGGCAAATACTGTGGGTGCCATATAGCTGCCGCCGGCCAGCTCACCGTCCAGTTCGACCGGCTGGCCGCCAGCGATCAGGCGCCCTGCGTTGCTCTCGATAGCGCGATCAATCATTCCCTGCACACGGGTAACCGCGTCAGCGTTGATGAGTGGGCCAACGGTAGTTTTTGGGTCCCAGGGGTCGCCGATTTTCAGATGGCTGGCAATCGTTGTAACTGCTTCCACCATTTGGTCATATATACCTTCCTGAACCAATAGGCGAGTGGGGAACTCACAGCCTTGGCCGGCCAGTAAGGACACGCTCATGCCTACAGCGTGTTGTGCGGTTTCCATCATGTTAGGGGCGTCATCATCAAAGACGATGTTGGCCGATTTGCCACCCAGCTCCAGTACCGCGGGCTTCAGATGTTCGGCGCATTGCGCCAGGATCTTACGCGCGGTGATCGGGCCGCCCGTGAAGGTAACTTTCTTCACGTCTTTGTGAGCGATCAGTGTCTGTGCGGATTCCACGGCACCGGGCAAAATATTAATGACACCATCGGGAATGCCCGCCTGCTTGGCAAGCTGTCCAAATAATGTTGCTACGAAGGGTGTCTGCTCGGCGGGTTTAATGACCACGGTGTTGCCTGCAGCCAACGCCGGAGCGACCTTCATTCCCAATGAAATCAGTGGGCCATTCCAGGTGATGATAATACCAATCACACCGTAGGGCTCTGGGACGGTATAAATCAATTCGTCCCCTGGGGTGTGACTGACCACTTGACCGTCCAGCTTGTCTGCCCAGCCCGCATAATAACGAGTCCACTCTTCGCCGATCATGGCACCGGCAACCGCCATGGAATAAGGCGTACCGCCTTCGATCGTGGACAAACGCTGGAATTCATCGGCGTTTTCGACGATTAGGTCGGCCAGTTTATTGAGCAAATCGCGGCGTTGTGTCGGAGACGTCTTGCGCCAGACTTCAAAGGCCTCTTTGGCGCAGGCAACCGCTTGGTTGGTTTCCTTGGCTCCGGCCAGTGGCACTTCGGCCTGGGCTTTACCTGTGGCAGGGTTAATGTGGGTAAATGTACCACCTGAGCCAACAGTCAGCTCTTCGCCACCGATGATCAGTTTAGCTTGAATAGGGGTGCGATCAACAGTTGTCATAATGAGTTTCTCTGTATTCGATCTTGTGAATGGATGTATTTACAAGCGGGCTAATGTATTTACAGGCGGGCAATAGTACCGCCATCAACTGGCAGAATCTGTCCGTTGATATAGCTGGCCTGATCGCTCAACAGAAATACGCCAACGCGGGAAATCATCGCCGCTTCCGCCACTTCACCGGTTGGATTGCCCAGCATGGCAGTCCATTGAGACATTTGCTCAACCGACATAATGGGTTGCATCCCTTCGGTATTGACAGTGCCAGGGGCGATGGCATTCATGCGAATACCCTTTGGTGCCAGAATGTGGGCGAGGTTGAGAGTGAGGGCATTGACCCCCGCTTTGGAAACCGAATAGATACCGGTTGTCTGCCAGGCGCCAATGGAAGAGGTGTTGACGATAGCACCGCCGCCGGTCTCTTCCATGATGGGTGCAACGGCCTGAGTCATGAAAAGCACGCTGTTGGTGTTTACGTTCATGATACGCTGGTAGTCATCGATCGCGATCTCATTCAAGGGGGCAGCCGTGGCAGAACTCAGCAGGCCAGCGTTGTTTACCAGGTAATCGATACGGCCAAATCCCTCTTTGGTTTGCTGAGCGCAGGCGTTGCAGGACTCCGGGGCACCGACATCAAGCTTGATCGCTAGTGCCTTGCCTCCATCGGCGTTGATGGCAGCGGCCACCGCTTCGGCCTTTTCACTGTTGATGTCGGCGACCACTACGGCAGTGCCGGCAGCGGCCAGGATTTGGGCATAGGCTGCCCCCATACCCTGGGCTGCGCCGGTTATGATGGCTACTTTATCGTTGAAACAATTATTTGAATTCATATTTCTCTCCTCGAGCGCAGCAACGCGTCTATATTTGGCTAGGGCTTGTTTTTCTATCCTGTTATTAAAAACAATCATTTATATGAATGCAACAGTGAATTTAAATACAGGCATGTATTTAAATGTAAAGTTGTTCTTTGCTTAAAGGCGGATTGAAAATGTGCAAAACCTAGCAATTATATATATGATTGGGTGTGAGGATGGGATGCCTGTCAGGCTTACTTATCGATAACTTTATTATTAAATACGTTTGGCATTAGACAACGCGGCAAGAGTTAAGAGAGATATGGCGAAGATAGATGTGGAAACTCTGAATTTGAAGGATTGGCCGGCACCTGAAGCTTATTTGGTTGAAGTGGGGCGTATCGCACTAGTATGGCGACGACTGGAAACGTTTGTGTGTAATTCGGTAGCCAACCTTGCCGGGCTGGAAAACCTGGAAGACCCTAAAATGTATTCTGTATTTGCTGATCGAAACTTTCAGGAAAATTTAGCGCTACTGGAGCGCTTGTGTCAGCAACAACTACCGCAGATGCCGAATTTATCTTCCTATCAGTCTGTACTGGAAAAGCTGAGTCGGGCCGAACTGGACAAAAACTACTATATGAATGGCTCGATGCGATCAGATCAAATTGAGGGCGGTGTCGAAATGACAGTTTGGGCCGACGAACTGACGGGTAAAACCACTAGTGTTCCTGTGAGACTGAGTGAGTTAAAGAAAGTAGTGCTGAGCCTCGATGATGCTCAGCACGAGCTTTATAAATTAGTATGCGCTCTGGATCGGCCCGGGCGGAGGGTCTGATTAACGCCTGGGCCATACATTGCTAGCTTTCGCTTGTTTTTAGAGTGGCTATTAATAGAGACGCTATCACCAACACGAACGCCAGAACACCAACAAGAAACAATCCGTGGTTTAGCGTGTTCCAATCCATTCCAGTTGCAATAGCACCACGACCTCCTGTGAGGGCACTACTGGTTGAGGCAACGGCATTGGTCCAACCGCAGGTGATCAAGGCCCAACTCAGAGTGGACGATTGCTTCTGGCTAACGGTCAAAAATTTTGTGGCAGTCGCTACCGAAAGCATCAGCAGGGCATTCAACAAACATTCCAAATGGGCCATGTTCCAGGCGCGAGTATCAACGCTAGCTCCCGGTGTCGTTAGCTGTTCAATGACAGCCTGCCCGTACATAAAGCCGGTTATTGCTGTTAGCACTAATATAAGCGCCGCATTTAAAATAACACGCTTAAAATGTTTCTGATTCATAGAAAATTTCTGAGTAGAGAAAAAACCCCTGGCCTTGCCTAAAAAGGGAGGCTAGGGGGCGGATTAGGTTAACGACTTAAGCTAAACCTGTGGAGTGACGGTCACAGCAGTCCGGCCATCGAGTTGAATGGACTCAGTTATTTTACCTGAGTCGCAAGCCTGAATATTTTTCTCTGTTCCATTTACACTAAAGGTATAAGGTGTATTGGGCTTCAGGCGCTCCACGGTGAGGGGGTGTTCCCCTGCGCCATTTCCAGGATAGAGCACCAGATCTAAGTCGTTACTCGTGTGGCTGTAAGCCTTGGCAACCAGCACTTCAGGATAACTCACATCGGTTAAGATCGGTCCTTTAAGGGTGGTCTCAGACGGCCCTTGAGTAATGGCATTGCGCCAATCGTTGCGACGCAAGATTCGGGCACGGGCGATATTGGCATTGTTGGAATTGGAACATTTGTATTCTATAGAACCGTCGCTGGTCTCTTTACGAAATTCGGCGTCGAGCATCTCCAGTGCAACATCCGCCAATTCATCATCACCAAATTCACGGGCTGCTGCCATAACATTTTGGATGTTAGCAGCCTGACTTTTGGTGTAGTTACCCATATCAATGCCTTTTTCAGGCAGACGGATTTTCAATTTTCCGTTTTCCGTATACGTCATTTCCTCACGCGCAAAAGCCCAAGCCTCCAGCGCACGATCGTGGTTGATGGGATTGAAAAAGAATGAGCGCCCTTCATCGGCAAAAGGAAAAGGAATGGCGAAGCCCGTCAGATTGGAACGCAATGCCATCACACTGCCATCCAGCTGCGTGAACTCGGTGTCCAGCTTGTTAACAAATTGGTCGTAGATGTCGTTGAAGTGGGTAGTGCCAAACAGGCGATCGTAAACAGCCAGCGCTTTCATGGCCATAAAGTTACACGGGGTGTAAACCCAGTTCGGTTCGCAAGGATATAAGCAAAAGGCTTGCTCTCTTTGGTTGTCCACAATCGATTGGATTAGCGTATGAATGCTGTGTTTGTATTCTCTGTTTTTACTGTATTTAAACGTCAGGCTGCCTGGTTCGGTGTAGCGCCGGTCACCGGTGTTTGACATATACAGTCCGATTTGAAGACAGTAAAAGCCGGTCAACATGATGTTGTCTTTAACTGCAGGATTGAAATTAAAATTAAAGTTACCCCACATGTTTTCCAGTGGCCAATAACCCCAGATTTGACGTTCCAATACTTGTGCAATCAACGTTTGCTGGGCGTCGTTTAAGTAGCCATGAAAATTGGGCGTATAGTGACACTGCATGGTACTCAGGCAGTAGCCAAGACCGTTGAACTGATAGCGAAGGGAAGCTGTTTGGAACTGATCAATCTTATTGAAACCTTGGTATTGACCAATTGGTTGAAGGGCGCGATCAAAAGAGTAGCGCAGGTTGGCCAGTTGCTCTTCGGTCAGTTCGCGAGTGCCGGGTGTCGGCTCATCACTGGCACGCGCTTTGATTTCAGTCAGAGTTTGGGGCAAATATTTTTTACGCTCAGCTTGCCGTTTGAAATTGTCGGCTAGCTGCTTGCGCCCTTTGGTTATTTTTCGCGTTTCGCGAAAGACGACCAGCGCCAGAGTGATGTAGAGTGCAGGTGCCCAATTTGCATCACTGCTACCACTCAGCATACTACCAGCCCAAATGGCGGAGCCTGCCCAAACAATCACCGGAGCAATGATCGCGCCAGTCCCGAACCACACGAACAGAGATAGCATATACAGCGCATAGGTGAGGGGCATTAGTAATATTGCCCAACCGCCCACGGAGAGAAAGCCTGCACCAGGGAATACCAAGCCTAATCCGGCAGCTTGCAATACTGAAGACAAGTTTAATAAGGTGGGCGTGAGACCAATAAGGCCTAGCACGATAAAAAAGATTGACGTTCTACGTAAACGGCTTTTGGATAGAGGCCCGTCGTTAGTCGTTTTGGTTAACCTGGGACTACTGTGTAGCATCTCGTTTATAGCGCTCATTAAAATTCATCCTATTTGTTGTGCGTAAATGTTTGAATGATATATTCAGTGATGCGGATGTTGACTTGCATTATTCGTGGGTGCACATTCACGGTGAGATAGGGAACTGTCACATTCGTAAGAGGGTTCCATCCAAGCGATAATATGGTGCCAATGCAAGGTGCCGTAGGCCGCGGTGGAACCGATCATAAAAACAGGTATTGCCACACTCAAACTGCGACGCCAGAGTGAGGCTTTTGTTTTTCCATTTTCTTCGGGCTGCCAAAGTGAGCCGTCTTCGACCTTGAAGCCTAAAAAACCTTTGATTCTTCGATAGATCACCAAAAAATTGGTGATAATCATTGCAGCGAAAATACAACAGGCCATGATAGGGACTCCTCGAAAAAACCGTATGGTTCGATCAGCTTGTGGTTGGGTAGCCGCCACCGCCGTGATCTTTATCCACCTGAGTGCGATTGATTTGCCCATCACCACCTCGGGGGAGCTGGGTAACAAATTCCACCAACTTAGGCTTTTTATAAGACGCCAGGTGTTCTCGGCAGTGTTCAGTAAGCACTTCGGCGGTCACTTCTTGTTCGCTGTCCACGACCACAACAGCTTTTACATTCTGTTGCCATTTAGGATCGGGGACGCCAATTACGCACACATCATTAACCGCCGGGTGCTTGCGTAAGCAGGCTTCTACTTCTGCGGGGTAAATATTCTCGACGCCGGATTTGATCATGGTGGTTTTCGGTCCGACAAATGCAATAGAACCATCGTCAAGACGCATGCCGAGATCATTGGTGCGGTGCCAGCCATCGCGACTGCGGCGGTTGTTTTCATTTTCACGATCGAGGTAGCCATTCATGACTTGTACGCCGCGAACCGCAATTTCACCGGTTTCGTTTGGCGCTTTTTCGTTGCCCTCATCATCCAGAATACGCACTTGCGCTAATGGCGATACACGGCCTGCGCCACCACCTCCGAGCCAGCCCATGGTGACAAACCCCATGACTTCTGTTTGACCGTAAACGCGGGGTTCTTTATTGAAAAGCGCATCGACAGGCATGACCAGAGGGCTGTTCCACTCGGGCGCATCCGGTGTAGACCACAAGCTGCTTGTGTCATATTTGCCCGCGGTATTGATCTCACGGATTTGCATCAATGTTGGCTGCACCACAAAGGCATGAGTGACTTTGTGAGCCTCAATCAGTTGCAACATTTCTTCTGCATCAACACGGGCGGTGAAGACATTTTTACCACCGAAACAAAAGGTTGCCATGGTTGATAGCATGGTGCCCAAGTGGAACAGTGGACCTGAATTCAGGTAGACCGAAGATTCATTAATAGTCTGACCATAGGCGATCATTAAACTCTGATAGAGAAACGCTGACTGTGATAACAGGGCTGCATTAGGACGACCATCAAAAGCGGCGGTGTACATGGCCACGACAGGTGTGTCAGGGTGTATATCCAGATTGGGATCAGTATCCGGCAAGGAAGCTATCAGGGCTTCATAGCTCTGTTGCTCATTGGTATCGCCATCGTGCTGAATCCAGTGTGCCTGGTGGGTCGATTTTTCCCGTACTTCGGTTGCAATGTCAGCTAGATCAGTTGCTTGCCACAGGACAATAGCTGGCGCGTAGTCATCAACAACGGCTGTCATTTCAGCCGGGCTCTGACGCCAATTGATGGGACAGAGCATGGCACCAATTTTAGCGGCCGCTAATAAGGCTTCCAGCAATCTAAAGGAGTTTTGACCTAACCACAGTATGCGGTCACCTTGGCCGAGCTTCTGGGCAATCAAGAAATTAGCAAGTTGATTCACCCGGCTATCCAATTGCGGCCAATTCAGCTTGAACTGCTCATCTACCACAGCGGTTTGCTGCGGACGTGAACGCCGATGTTCACGCAGGACATCGCCTAACCCATGCAATCGAATATGCTGGTAGGCGCTGCTGGATTGCTCAAAATGACTCACGCTCGTTTCCTCTTTACATCGTTTAAGTACGGTGTCGTTTATGTGGCTGGTGTTTCTTGAATAACAGTAATTGTCAAAATAGCAGTAGGTGTCAGGTCTCTACGGATTTAGCTCTATTCGTGGGTCGGCATTACCACATTGACAAGCATCATGAAGGATGCGTCCTTTTACACCCGTCTTGTAGTGCTGGAACGGGGTAGAACGAGCCAGGCGATTGGTCAATACTATTTCGCCATCCTGCTCTTCAGTCTTCCATTCAAATCGATCTATATGTGCGCCGCTGCCATGGGAGCATTCAATGGCAACGGCGGGGCCGAGTTCGATGAGATGGTAAACGTCTAATGAAGGTATTGCTTTTAACTGCTCGTAGGCGTCTGAGCGTGCCCAAACCACCATGTTGGCGAATACATCCTCTGGGTTAAAACCCAGCTGCTCTAACCCTGTGAGAGTGTCGGCTGATATTCCGGCAGCACCTGCTAATTGGAAGCGACGAGTAATGGATTCTACGCGTTTGGCGTCGTAGGGAGATGAATCTGCAGAGACAGCCACCATACCATAAGACATGATCGCACGTTCCAGCGGCATCAATTGTGCACCTTCATGAAACAAGGCGGTAATCATAATGTTGCTGCCCGTGCGAAAATGGAAGGTATTCAGCACACGGGTAATGGCACGACGTGCCCGCTCCGCTTCTTCGGAAGAATATGGCAGGGGAGTAGGTAGCCCTTCTGCATTAGTGTAGCGGCCCACAGACATGGGCGATAATGTTGTTTCTGAGTTCATGTTCAATGACCCTCCATAATTTTCGCTGTTCAAGGGGTGATGCCCTGTGATGTCGTAGTGGTTATGATTTTGTGACACGGGGAATTTTATTTGGCGGCCCGTTTTTCAGCAGTTCGGCATTATCAGTGAGATGAATGTTTACTGGAATATCCAGTTTGCTGCTGATTAAATCAGTCAGTCGACCAGCAAGTTCGTCAGTTGGGGTTTCTAAGCTGTTTTGATCATAACCAACACGTAAATTAAGAATATCTGCTTCGCGCTGTGGTCGAATAAGCTGAAACAATCCGCTGCTGGTTTCTTTAACGTTGCCAATCAGCGGAAAAATATCGATAGGCAGAATGGATTTTCCTTGAATTAACATTTCATCGCCTTTGCGCCCCAGGGGTTTCAAACGGCCGTGGGTTCGTCCACAGGTACAGGGCTGACGGGTAAAGCTGATGAGATCGTCGGTGCGAAAGCGAATCAGCGGCCCCACATCATCCGCCAATGCGGTCACAACGAGTTCACCGCGAGTGCCATCGGCAACGGGCTCGTTTTTCTCCGGATCCAGATGTTCAACCAGTGCCAGATCTTCCCAGGTATGCATGCCATCGTGAGCTTTACATTCCATCGTGGTAGCGATATCACCCAGTGAGCTCAACTCGAAAATTTCCAGGCCCCAGGATTCAACCAAAGAGCGTAAATGCGGACTGAGTGGCTCACCACCAAAGACGGCGCCTTGGTAGGAAGAGAAGGCTTCACGCAGGTCTTCACCTGTATTTTTCTGGTATTGCTCTAAGGTCAGGATCACAGGCGTGGACAGCATGAACATGGCTTTTGGGCGAAGCTGACGGGAAACCTGGACAAAGTAAGGTATTTCATTGGGTAAATGCTGAATTGCAATCGGACGCATGCCTGATTCCAGCCACTTGTCGGCGTTCAGCCCGTCGCGAAAAGTGAACAGCATATACGTCATGTAATCGTTACTGCGTACACCCATGTGCCACATTTCACGCTTCAAGCCGGTCAGGGAGATATGATCTTCGGAGCGAGGCAGTGGGGTCGGGTCACCCGTCGTGCCAGAGGTAAAGCCAACACCGCGTAAGTGTGGCGCAGTTGCACACGCTAAGCCGCCAAACGGATCATCATGTTTGTCACGATAGTCACGGATCATGTCTTTGTCCATGAAAGGAACTTTGGCTTTAAAGTCAGCCAGTGAACGTATGTCATCTGGAGTAATGCCGGCTTCGTTCCATAAGGATTTCACCAATGGGGAACGTTGATAGACATAAGGTACCAACTGTAAGATACGGGCTTCCTGAAGCTTTTCGATTTGATCGCGTGGCATGGTTTCGATATCTGCGTCGAAAAAGCGATCGTCATTTATAGCGGCCATGAATGAAATACCTTTTTAATGTATCGGTACCAAATGCTTTTTCAGCACTGGCAACAATGTCGTTATTCAGTTTAGTTTATCGCTGTTGCCAAGCCATTACGGCTTTTTTATGTAATGTTTTGTTTGCGTGTTTGATTTTTAGAATTATTTATAAACTACCAGTCTGCAAGATCGGCAACGCGCTTACGGTGCACCGATGGGGTGCCCAAGTAGGCGTAATTAAACAGTGCTCGTTTGAGTAAAATTTGAGTGTCGCACTCCCAGGTGTAACCAATACCACCGTGCGCTTCAATGGTATTACGAGCTGTTTGTAGAAACCGGTCGCAAATGTGAGCTTTGGCCAACGCAGCTTGGCGCCGAGCGGCAAGGGGCTCGTGATCAAATGCGTATGCGCTGTGCCAATACAGACCGCGCATGGGTTCTACCTCAAGAGCCATATTCGCTAGCTGATGCTTCATGGCCTGAAACGAGCCAATCAATACACCAAATTGGCTGCGGGTTTGCGCGTACTCAACGGCCTGATCAATGCAGCGTCGAGCACCGCCGAAACTGTCTGCGGCCAGTAATATCAATGCAGTGTCGAACACTTTAGCGGCTGCATCTGTACTTCCGGCTAAATGTTCAATAGGTGTGTTATCCAGCTGGATGTCGGCAATGTGGCGAGTGCGATCAGTCAACTTTCTTTTATGCACACTTAAACCAGAGGCTCCGCGTTCGAGCAGAGCAAAGCCACCCTCGGCCAGAGCCATGACAATAATGTCGCTCTCGTCGGCATAGAGAACATGTTGCTTGGTTCCTGAAAGAGACTGCTCACTTTTTAGACTTAATTGCTCCGGTAGCCAGCAGTCGTTAGACTCTGCGCAGGCAAAGCTGCCCAGGATTTCTCCGCTGGCCAACTTGGGTAACCAGGCTTGTTTTTGCTCTTCGCTTCCGGCTTGCAAAATAGCTTGGGTACACAGCGCATGCCCTAAAAAGGGACCGGGGGTGGTGGCGTAGCCGAGGGTCTCTGTCAGAATGGCAAGATCCAACAACTCTAAACCGAGGCCGCCGTACGCTTCAGGAACAATCATGGCAGGTATGCCCAAGTCGACAATGCCTTGCCACAGTTCACGGGAGTGACCATCTTCGCTGTCAAAGATTTCGTGTAACGTCGTGGACGGACAGGTCTTTTCCAGAAACCGTCTTACGGAGTCTTGCATTTCGATTTGTTCGTCGGACAGTAAAAATTCCATGTTCAGCCTATCGTAATCATTGTTAAGTGGCGCTTATTCGTTGTCTGCGTTGTTGTTCACAACCTGAGGTAGCGTTTCAGGTGTCGCCGCTCTCGCGTGGCAGCCCTAAACCGCGTTCGGCAATAATATTGCGTTGGATATTCGAGGTGCCGCCGGCAATAGCCACACCTAATGACCCCATCAACTGGTTGAGCCATTTTTCAGGCCCGGTAGCACGTCCTTTGGTGGGTGGCATGTACAGCAAGTTCTCGCCAAGAAGATCTTTCGCTAAAGCCGCAACTTCGTGACCGATATTGGTGTTAATCAGTTTGTTCATCAGTCCGACATAACCTGAGTTTTGTTTGGCGGCTGCCATGGAAAGCTGACGGTAATTAGAGTACAGGTGTGACTGTACGTAGCCTTCTAATGTCACAAGACGGTCGCGAATAATCGGGTCTTTAATGGCAGGCTGACCGTTAAGCGTGGTCTCTTTCGCCAGTTGCAATAATTTCTCAAACAGGTTGACAGATGTTTGAGCGCCACCGATGGAACTCCGCTCGTGTTTCAGCGTGGATTTTGAGACTTTCCAACCATCTCCACGCTGGCCGACAATCCAGTCAGCAGGTGTGCAGGCATCATCAAAAAACACTTCGCAAAATTCAGTGCCGCCTGTAACTTGCTTAATTGGACGAATGGTAATGCCGGGTTGTTTCAGATCGATCAGTAAATAAGAAATGCCTGCGTGTTTACCGGCATCTGGCTCAGTGCGGGCAAGGACAAACATGTAATCGGCGTATTGCGCTAGTGTGCTCCAGATCTTCTGACCGTTGATAACCCATTGCTGACCTTCAGGCCCATCGCGCAATTCTGCGCGAGTTCGTAACGAGGCTAGGTCTGAACCGGCGTTGGGCTCGGAGTAACCCTGTGCCCATTTATATTCACCCGTGAGGGTTTTGGATACAAACCGCTCTTTTTGTGCTTGAGTGCCGCATTCGAGCAGTGTAGGTACCAACATCATATTGCCGATGCCTGGGGCTTCCATTGGAGCCCGTACCTTGCTGAATTCTTCTCGAATAATGGTGGCTTTAAGAATATCTGCTTCTTGCTCAGAGCCGCCAAATTCTTTGGGAACGGAGCGATAGAGGTAGCCATTTTCAATAGCTTGCGTGCGAAACCATGCCTCTTGTTTGTGGCGAGGTTGCTCAGCAATTTCAGCGGGCACAGGCCAATGGCCTTTCAGAAACTCGGCAACGGTGGTTCTGAATTGTTCGTATTCGGCGTTGTAACTGAGATCCATGTGGCTCCCCTGAATTCTCGTTATGTAAGTCGTTAATGTCTCTAGCGTAAGGTATTACTGAGCCCGTTCATTGAGAAAAAGCTGGGTCACGTCGTGCTTACTGATTTTCATCGACGGTGTGCGTGGCATTTCAGGCAGTATTTTAAAGGCGACGGGTATCTGATATGACGTTAGGTGTTCACGTAAATATAGCTTTAAGTCATCCAAATTGATGTCGCTGAATCCTGGTTGAAGCTGAATGGCTGCAACCGGCACCGCACCAAGGCGTTGGTCAGGAATGCCCACCACGCAGGCGTACTTGATAGCCTCGTGCTTACGTAAAATGGTGACGACATCGGCTGGGATGATTTTGAAACCACCGCGAATAATAGCGTCGTCAGAGCGACCGCGAATATACAAAAAGCCATCTTCATCGATTTCGGCGAGATCTGTCGTCCGGGTCCAGTCACTGTGTCCAATTTGTGAGGTTTTGACTTCAAGCAGGCCAGGAGTGCTATGGGATAACTCTTCTCCGCTGTCCGGATCCACGATGCGCATTTCAACGCCAGGCTGTACGCGGCCAACCGATCCGCGCTTAGTACTGCCAAATTTTCTGTGATCCTGAATGGTCCAGCCAGCAACGGCCCCAGCAAACTCAGTGGCTCCATAAGAGTCTAGAAGGGGAACGCCATATTTTGCTTCAAAGCTTTCGTGCAAATCCGAGGGCATGGGCGCACTGCCCATGCGTATGGCCAGCAAGCAGCTCAGATCTTCTTTGGGAACATCGGCATCGTAAATCATACGGATTGCAGTCGGTGGGAGTGCCACCAGCTTAGGCTGATAAGCTTGTAAAGTGCGACGCATTTCATCAACGCTGAATTTCTCCAGAATGACGATGGGGCGGGCGGAAGTTATGGCTGCCATTGCCGCGTACATACCGCCAATATGAACTAATGGGGTGGTGAGTACTGCGGGTGTTGATTTGAGTGCTACTTCATCCTGTTCATTATGGCTGCTGTAGTGACCGGGTACGCCCATCAGCGAAATGGCAAAGCTTTTATAGGGTAATTTGATTCGTTTGGCGGGACCGGTGGTGCCACTGGTGAGCATCAATATGCAGGTGTCAGGTAGAGGCTCGTGATGATTTTGCCCTGTAGGTTGTTGGTGGCCGTTGATCGCCTCGACACTCAGGGTTTCCTGCTGGGAAATCTGAAACAGTGCGGCACCGGTTTCGGCTGCGGCTTGCTGAATAGCAGGCTGCGCCCAGTCGTCGGTATCTGCAACTAGAACAGGCAGGTTCAGTTTTTTGATGTCGGCCGCAACTTTCTCGGGGCTCTGGAACGGATTGATGCTCACAACACAGCGGCGCGATGACAGCAGTTGCATCACGCAGGCCACATGAGCTGGGCGGTTGCGGAGCAATACGCCGATAGGTGCACCTTGTTTTTGTCCGGCGGACAGTAAAAGGGATTCCAACTGTGCCATGGTGCTACTGACATCTTTCCAGGAGTACCAAGTGCCTTTGAATTCCAGGGCGTTAGCCGGCGGTGAAAGCTGTACGACAGTGGCGATTCGTTCGGTGAGTCCTGGTTGCATCTATTTATACCTTTTAATTTGTAACCTGGCTGGTGCTTCAGGTGGCGTAATCTACCCTTATCTAATTGTATGAATCATATCAATTAGATATATGATTATCAACTGTGTGAGGTATCTCAGGGTTTGCGGTCTGGAGGCAGTTCAACCTTTAGGGGTTGTTGGCCGAAAAAGGGGTTTGCTGCATAATCAATATAGTGATATTAATGATTTATACAAATAGAAGGAGCGCTGTAACTAATGCATAAGTGGCATTTTGATGGCTCAGTCATTGGCAATATAGAGTGGATATGATCGATATAAGTGACGTGACAAAGAAATCTGGCCGCTCCGGTGGGGTGGTGGCGAATCGCCTGCGAGTCCCCAAGGCCTCGGAGATCCTTGCAAACCAGATCAAGCAGCAAATTGTGCAGGGCGATTTGTGTGATGGCGACCATTTGCCGGCAGAATCAAATTTGATGCAACAATTCGATGTGTCACGCCCAACCATTCGCGAAGCTTATCGTATTTTGGAGGCGGAACAATTGGTGACTGTGGCTCGGGGCGCTAAAGGCGGGGCTATAGTGCACGTACCAACGTCTCAGCTGATTACGGATTATGCATTACTGGTGTTGCAGTCTGAAAGAGCGACTGTGAATGAGGTCTATCAAGCCAGAAATGCCTTCGAGCCGGCTTTGATTCGTTTGATTATATACAACAACCGTGATCAGGCTGTGTCGGTTCTGACGGAGGCCATTAAAGAGGAGGAGGCCAGTGTGTCTGAGCCGAAGGCCTTTGCTAAAGCGTTAGCTGGATTTCATCATGCCCTAATAGAGTTGTCAGGTAATCGCCCGATGGCTCATTTGTACGGTTGTATTAACGAAGTGATTGAGCGTCATCAGGCAATGGTGGTGACGCTTCGTCATCATGGTGTTGTCAAGGGTGATGAGCCGGTCTCTCCAGGTTTGAACTCCCATAGAAAGTTGGTTCGGCTGATTGGTAAAGGCATGGTAGACGAAGCTGAGAGCCATTGGCGGCAACACAATGAGATGGCTTATGAAGCGTGGATTACAGGGTTCGAGGCAACGACAGTATTGGAAATTATGTCAGAATAGATATCATCTTTTGATAGAGTAATCATCTTATGCCGGATTTTACTGACTTTGAGCGTAACCCGAATGAATCGCCTCCTGCGCTTCAAAAAACGCCCAGTATCCGAAAGGTGCAAAAGCCGGATGCTATGAGGCGTGTGCCTCAACAATTGCGTTCGCGGCGGATGGTTAATGCGATTGTTGATGCTGCGGGTCAAATCTTGCGGCAGCAAGGGCGTGAAGGTTTATCAACTACCTCTCTGGAGGTGGTCTCAGGCGTAACTAAAGGCTCTATCTATCAGTATTTCCCCAATTTGGATGCTGTGGTGGCAGAAGTTTTTCACGATGTAATCCGCCAGAGGATGGCAGAGTGGAGTGCCGCCCAGATCACGGAATTTGAAAAAGCGGCTGATGTAGTGACGCTGGTGGTGGATTCTGCTCTGGGGTTGCACGGTGAACTGTTGGCATTGGACCGGGTGTTTTACTGTTCGTACAGCGGCTTTTACGACTTGTGGCAGGCGTTTGATGAGACCCAGCAGCGACACAATGCCAGCATGTTGTTTTTAAAGCAGAACCTAGAGCAGTGTGTTGACTTCCCGATAGGGTTGGATGCTCGGATGGCGGCCTATGCCCTGGGCCGCTCCGTAGAATTAACGACCTACGCCATGCTCAGGGATGACCCCGATTTTTTAACGCGCCCCGAACTCCGAAATATTTTGATCCGCATAGGCTGTGCAATTACTGAGCGGCATGAGCCCTGATCAGAGGCAGGAAAAATACTGAACATAAATCTGAATCGCAGGTAGTTTAAGCTGGAATAATCTTTTAAAAACAACGGGTTGCATAAATCTATTCTGGATTAAAACGCGACCCAGATCTTCTGGATTGCAAGCCTTTAACTGCTCAATAATGATTGTGACAATTGATTTGCTAGATTATTGGAGTTGACCATGCTTGCAGGAATCCCTTTGGCCGGTAGGCCTTCCCACGTCCCCGCTGAATTAGAGCGCGATTTTAATATTTATAATGTGAATACACTAAATGAAGATTGGCAGCTTAAACTGAAAGAGCTAGTTCACGGAGAGGGTATCCCCGACGTCTTCTGGACCCCTCATAATAGTGGTCACTGGGTGGCAGGGCGAGCGGCTATCGCTAAAGAAGTCTTGAGTAACGCCGAGCATTTTTCATCGCGCTCCATTGTTGTCATTCCAGAGATGAACCCCAACCCACCGTTTGCCCCCTTGCAAATTGATCCACCCGATCATGCGGCCTATCGCGCAATTTTGGCGCCAGCTATGACGCCCAAGGCTGTGCAGGCGCTGGGCGAGCGTGCTCGCGAGATGGCTATCGAATTGATCGAAGGCTTTAAGGCAAAAGGTGAGTGTGAGTTTGTTGGCGATTTTGCGACCTGGTTGCCCATTGCCATTTTTATGCAGATGGTGGATTTACCCCTGGAAGATCGCCCAATGTTGTTAGGGATTGCGGACTCACTTGTGAGAGCCACATCTCCTGAAGAGCAGATGGACGGTCATATTCGTCTACATCAATACTCCATGCAGAAAATACAGGAGCGTAGAGCTAATCCCGGTAATGACATGATTACCACTCTGACCAAAGCCACGATTAAGGGCGAGCCAGTGCCAGATGAGACCTCATTGGGTATGCTGAACTTATTGTTGACCGCAGGTTTGGACACCGTCGCCAATATGATGGGGTTCTTTGCGCTCTTTTTGGCCAACAATCCAGAGTACCGCCAGCGTTTGATTGATGACCCAAAATCCATCACGCCTGCCATTGAAGAGCTGTTACGCCGTCATCCGATTGCCAACCTCGCCCGAGAGGTCAAAGTGGACTGCGAGCTTGGCGGTGCCCACTTGAAAAAAGGAGAGCGTATCTTAGTGCCTGCTATCGCTTACGGTCTAGATGAGCGCCAGTTTGATAATCCTGAGCATGTGGACTTCGATCGCGCTAACAAAATACATGAAGCTTTTGGTGATGGTGTCCACCGCTGTATGGGTTCTATGTTGGCGCGTGTGGAGCTGAGAGTGTTCCTGGAAGAGTGGTTGAAACGAATTCCGAACTTCACCGTGAAGAAAGGTGCAGATATCCAGGTTACATCTGCTTCCGTGGCGGGTATTCGAGAGCTTTATCTGGTGTGGGACACCTGAGATTGACATCAAGGTAGGTGAGCTGGGGGATATCTAAAACAGTATAATTGTATTGATGATTTATATGTATATGTGTACTATAGTAGGTATAACCGTTTCATAGGCAGTATACGAAAAGCTGGGCACACAGAGCCAAGAAGGGCCAGCCTTTGCTTTTCGTCTATCCTCTGTTTGAGGTAATAACTGCTTAACCGTGGCTGCCTTGTCACCTCACTGGAGAGATACCATGACAAACTTCATTTTTAGTGCCGATTCGCATATTAGAGAACCTTACGATCTGTTTACTAAAGCGATGCCCGAGCATCTGAAGCAGTACGCCATCAATGCCATCAAAAACGACAACTACATTGATAACCGTATTGGCGAAACCGTTTGCATGCGTATTCCGATGGACTGGGGTAAGGATGGCTCTCAGGTAACGGATGAGCGCTATGGTTCTAATAATTTAGATCTGCGTAAAATTGATATGGAAAAGGACGGTATTGACGCCGAACTGTTGTTCCCATCCCTAGGCTTGATCAACTATCTTATTGAAGATGCAGAAGCAGAATTGATCTCGGCTAGAGCCTACAATGACTGGTTGTTTGAACACGTTAAAGAGCATTTGGAAACTTTCGTGCCTGCTGCCATCATACCAGTGCGCGATCTCAATAATGCTTTGGCAGAACTGAAACGCATTGATGAAATGGGCTACACCACGGCTATGCTACCTGTTGTACCGTGCGATGGAATTCCTCGTTACAATGAAGCGGTATGGGATCCAATTTTTGCCTATGCCGAAGAGAAGAAAATTCCTCTGATTATGCACACAGGTACCGGTAAAGTTGATATTCGTGCAGCTCGCGGCCCCGGCGGTGCCTTGATCAACTACACTCGTCAAATGGAAGATGGTACTAACGCCATCATGTACTTGGTTGGTGGTGGTGTGCTGGATCGTCATCCAGGTGCGAAAGTGGTATTTGCCGAGTGCGGTGCTTCCTGGTTAGTTGGATTGGGTGAGCGCATGGATGAAGTCTACGAAGGTCACAGTCACTTCATTAAACCAAAATTGTCACGCATGCCGAGCCAGATTGTGCGCGAGCAAATCGTTTGTGCGTTCCAGAATGACCGAAATTGTGTGGTCAACCGCGAGGCTATGGGGCTGGAAACCATGATTTGGGCATCGGATTACCCGCATAAAGAAGGTACTTTCCCTCACTCGAAAGAGGTTGTTGAAAAGTTGTTCGATGGCGTTGAAATCAGTGAGCAAGAAAAAGCTGCCATTTTGGGCGGTACAGCGGCTAAGCTTTTCCGCCTGAGCAACTCAAAACTGAAGGCCGCCTAAATTATTTACAGTAATGTGTTAAAGTCACTTTAACTACACTTGGACAGCAGCTCCCGGCATTGGAGCTTGCTGTTCAGGGCTCTCCAACTATTCTCGTTATACCTCGGCCTCAATTTCACTTCTATTGATTCCTCCATGCGTAGCTCTTTTGTTTTGAGTAGACATCGCTTTGCGCGACTGCCTGACTGCCCTCTTGGAGAGATACCATGACAAATTTCGTTTTTAGTGCCGATTCGCACATTAGAGAGTCGTACGACCTGTTCATCAAGGAAATGCCTGAGCATCTGAAGCAATATACGATCAATGCAGTAAAAAAATGATAACTACATTGATAATCGCATTGGCGAGACGATCTTTATTCGCATTGCCATGGATTGGGGTAAAAACGGCTCTCAGGTAAACGATGAGCGCTATGGTTCCAACAATCTTGATCTGCGCAAGGTGGATATGGCAAAAGATGGTATTGATGCCGAATTACTGCTCCCTTCAATGGGGTTGATTAATTACCAGGTCGAAGATACCGAGGCTGAACTGATCTCTGCCAAAGCTTATAACGACTGGCTGTTCGAGCATGTAAAAGACCATCTGGATACCATTGTGCCAGTACGGGACATGAATAATGCGGTCGCCGAGCTCAAGCGCATTGATGAAATGGGCTATGCTACGGCCATGTTGCCGGTGGTGGTGTGCTGGATCGTAACCCGAGCGTTAAAGTGGTGTTACTGAGTGTGGCTCCGCCTGGTTGGTGGGCTTGGGCGAGCGTATGGGTGGGGTGTATCTGGGGCACAGTCACTTCATCAATCGCAAGTTGTCGTGCATGCCAAGCCAGGTTGTACGTGAGCAGATTGTCTGTGCCCTCAAGAATGATCGTAACTGTGTGGCCAATCGCGAAACCATGGGTTTGGAAACCATGATCTGGGCATTCGATTACCCCCACAAGGAAGGTACATTTGCGCACTCGAAAGCTGTGATTCAGTAATTGTTTGACGGGGTTGAAATCAGTGAAAAGGATAAGGCAGCTATTCTGGGTGGTACCGCGGAGAAGCTGTTCCGTTTGAAAAATCCCGGAGTCAATGACGTCTAAATCTTTCAGTTTTTGATATTAAATGTATCGAGTCTAACCTGTCTCGCGCTGTTGAAACCCTGCTTCCAGGGGTATATAGAGGTGTCGCAGGTTTTTTATTGCCTGAAAAATGAAGTTGGCGGTATCAGTAACGCTGTTGTGGGGGGGAGTGAAGCTCGAGATTAAACAGCCTGCCTGGCAGGCTGTTGTTTCATGCTGGCTGGTCTGTTGCCTTAGACTGCAACTCCCAGTTGTTGTGCGCGTTCTGTTACTTTGTTTTGAAGGTTGGCTCGTTTGAAGAGTTTGGCGGCATTGCCACCCAGTACTGCTACAAAGTCCTCCATGGAAGCATCGTCGTTGACTTGCATCATGCGCTCAACCACTTTCATGGTGAAGGGAAAGGTGCCCTCGGAGTGGGGGTAGTCGCTGGCGAATAATAGCGCATCGATGCCGACACCTTTACGGGTTGCCACGGAACCGACATCATTTTGCAGAGCGCAGTGCACCTGGTCGCGAATAATCTGGCTTGGCATACGGCTCAGTTTTGGAAATATCACGGGCGCATGGCCTTCGTAAATTTCATCCATGCGCTCGGCCAGTCCCCAAAGCCAGCCGGCACTGTGTTCGGCAAACAAAATATGGGAACCGGGATTGCGATCCAGTACGCCACCGGCTACCAGTGCGGTAATGATATCAACCGCATCGTTCATCTGGCGGGTGTAATTGTACATGCCGCTGCCAGGACCTTTCATGGCGCGAATGCCGACATTGCCCACGCCGGTATGGAATACCAGTGGTACATTGTTTTCGGCACCCAGGGCAAAGATAGGATCCCAGGCGGGATCATTGTAGTTGTCCATGCCCTCCCAGAGGCACAGTGCGGCATAGCCCATTTCGATGCAGCGTTTGGACTCTGCTAGTGCGTCTTCCAGATCGATACAGGGAATCATGGCGGTGGGAATTAGGCGATCGCCCAGTGGCTTGCAGTATTCGAAGGCCCAGTCGTTATAGATTTTGCAGGCTTCGCGCTGACCATCGCGATCGGGAATGCGCGGCAGTAACAGCCCCAGTGAGGGGAATACCAGCTCTGCGTCGACGCCATCTCGGTCCATGTCTTCAGCGCGCAGCGTCAGATTCCGTGAGCCGCGGCGAGTGGTATCGACGGCGCAATCGCTCATGAAGTTGTCATTCTGGTCGGTGCAGGAACGATCTTCTCCCAGTAATTTTTCTTCTGCGGTGATACCGGTTTTGTGGTTGTGGAAATTTTTGCGCACCCGCAGGGCTTCAGCATCACCGATTTTGGTGATGATGTACTTGCCGTCTTCGCTGGGGGCGCCAGAAATGGCCCACTGTTTCAAATCATCAGGCATGTTGCTGGTAAAAAGATCAGAGGGTTCTGAAATATGGGCGTCACAACTGAAAACAAAAGGACGCAGTCTGTTGTCGGGCATGGGTACTTCTCCTTTGCTGTATTTTGAACAGCTTTTTATATGAATCGTTAAAAGAGTGTTTCAGTTTGTAGACCATGCCTTAACGGTTTAATTATTTATATGATTTAGATCAATAGGTTGATGTTCCTTTGTGGGCCATATTTGATCGGCTATGGTTGCCGGGCGCGGATTAATGATCCGAGCTCGCTGATGGCTCGGGCACTGCTACTGTAGCGCAGCTCGAGATCCCGGGCGGCAGTGCAGTAGCGGAACAGGCCGTAATCGCGATCGACCCCCATACCACCGTGTACATGCTGAGTGGTGTGACTGATATTATGCAGCGCATCGCCCAGCCATATGTTGGCAATCAACGCAGCTTCCCGGCTTGAGTCACTGGTATCGTCCAGTGAAAGCTCATAGATGGCTTTTTCACTGGCAGCCCGTAAGCACTGCTTATCGATATAAGTATTGGCCAGTTGTTGTTGTACCGCCTGGAAGCTGCCGATGGCTTTACCGAATTGTTTGCGATCTGCGGTATAGGTACTGGCTTGTTTAATCATGGATTCTGCAATACCAACTGCATAAGCAGCCCCGGCTGTTTGACTGTAGCGTGTGGCTAGCGATAAAAACGCTTCTGCTTCGGTGCCGGAGGCAATGAGACGGGCGGGCAAGTTATCCAATGTCAGTGTGGCCGCATGTTCACCGGTTGTGAGGACTTGTAGTTCTCGGCTGCATTGCGACTGGGTCAGGTCTGCCAGCACAATAATAGTCTGTTGATTGAGCTCTGCTTTTAACAGGCAGAAATCGGCATCGTTACCCAGTGCCACTATTCCACTTTTACCGTTTAGCAAGACTTCACTTTCATTGCTTTCTTGGGCTGTAAAAACGGACACGTTTGATTGTAGATCACTGGTTAACAGTTTTTCACCGCTGACAATACTTGGCAGTATTGATGCAGAAATCACTGGTGAAAAAGCTTGTAGCAGGAGGGCACCATCAACCAAAACCGACAGTAAGGGCACTGGTGCTGCATGTTGACCTGCTGCTTCTAAAAAGACACAGAGTGTTTCAAAATCCAGTCCCATACCACCATGTTCTTCGCCAATGGCAATGCCTAACAATCCAGCATCTGCCAGGGATTGCCAGAGGCTGCGGTCAAAGTAGCCTGTTTTATCAAATTGAGCCAGCTGAGCGGGAGAAGTGGCGTCTGATAATATTTGTGTTGCCAGCTCTTGTGCTTGCTGTTGTGTTTCGCTGAGTGAAAAATTCATCTGTTTATTCCTGCTAAATTAGCGGTCTGATGTTAGAAAAATAGTCGTTGCCGTCGGTGCTTCTAGCGAGGCAAGCCCAGACCCGCGTTTGCCACAATCGTGCGTTGTAATTCATTTGCGCCACCGCCAAACGTATGTACGGTGCCTTTGCGATACCATTTTTCAGCAATGCCATTAAGCACCATAGAAGAACCTTGTGCGACATTGGCAGCGGCACCGAGAATCTCAGACATGCGGCGTCCAAGTTCTATATAGACCTCTGATCCATAAACTTTTGTGGCAGAAGCTTCCACCATGCCGCTTTCTCCCTGCTCCATTTTCCAGGCGGCTTTTAAGCATAGTGTTTTCAGCACCTCTAAGCGGGAATGGGCATAAGCGAGGCTGTCCTGCACCCAGGACTCTTCCAGTAAAGGCGAGAAATTTGGGTCTGATTGCAGTAAGGACAGAGTCTGGTCGTAGAGTTTGGCCACATGACCGTAATTGACCAACGCCAGCCTTTCGATATTGAGCTGCCCGGTAATCAGTGGCCAGCCACCATTGACTTCACCTACACGATAACGATCAGGGATACGAACCTGGTCGTAGTAGGTAGCGGTGGTCAGGACACCAAGGGTTTCAATCAACGTGCAGGAAAAGCCTTCGCTGTCGGTTGGCACCAGGAATATGGTGATGCCGCGATGACGTGACTTAGGGTCGGGATCGGTACGTGCCGCCAGCCAAATATATTGCGCAAAGTTGGCGCAACTGGTCCAGATTTTTTGGCCATTAATAACCCAGTCATCCCCGTCGCGCTCAGCTCGGGTTTTCAGCGAGGCGAGGTCGGAGCCTGCTTCTGGCTCCGAATAGCCGATAGCCAGGTACGCCTCACCATTGAGGATCTCATTAACCACCTTGTCACGAATCGCGTCTTGCGCATGGCGAGCCAGTACGGGGCCAATTGAGTTGGCTGACAGTGACGGCCAGGGAAATCCGACGCGCTTTGCCTCATCTACAAGGATGTATTGCTGAACCGGGTCAGCCCCTGCGCCGCCGAGTTCTTTGGGCCATGACAGTCGAATCCAGCCATCTTGACCTAGTTGTCGCATTTTTTCCCAATACACGGGGCCGCCACCGTGGCTCAGGTCTGGGGTATCAAGCTCTGCCTTGAAGTCATCCGTCATCATGACGTTCTTCATATAGTCTCGTACAGAGGCCTGAAACGCTTTCTGTTCTTCGTTCAAGTCAACAATCATGGTGTTACTCGCTTTCTAAGAGTTGGTTAATGCGATGGGTGGATTCCAAAAATTCATTCAACAAATCGTAAATGACAGTTTTGACGCTGGATTCCTGCTGCATATCGCCGACTATCTGCCCTACAGGGTAGCCCATGTGCTCGGTCACTTCGGCGCGCTCGATACGCAGGCGTGCTTCCAGGGTGAGCAGTGTTTGTAAGGGCATAGGCAGTGGCGGTAGAGTGCCGGGTTGTGCCCAAGCGTCGCTGAAACCGCTGCGCAGCATCCGGCAAGGTTTGCCACTGAGTGCTCGTGACTGAATGGCATCTTCAGATTTAGCCGTGAACAAACGTTCTTTCATTGCAGTCCCAAGCTCACTTTGCTCGGTGCCCAACCAAATAGAGCCACACCAGATACCTTCTGCACCTAACGCTAAAGCGGCTGCCATCTGACGCCCACGGCCAATACCGCCGGCGGCTAATACTGGCACAGGAGCCACGGCATCAACGACCTGAGGCCATAGCACCATCGAGCTTATATTACCGGTGTGACCTCCGGCCTCGGAGCCTTGTGCAACGATAATGTCGACTCCCGCAGCTACCTGAGCTATAGCGTGTTCCGTTTTTCCGACCAGTGAAGCAACTTTGATTCCTCGAGCGTGGAGTTTATCTACCTGTTCTTTAGCGGGTGTGCCCAATGCATTCACGACCAGACTAACGGGGAACTCCAGCGCCACATCGACTAGACTGGCAGAAGAAGTGGGTGACATGTTAATACGTCCATACTCAGCGTTAAGCAGTGCAGCCGCCAGATCCGAAGGGAGTTCGGGGATGTTGTTTTTTATGCAATAATCCTCCATAAATTGACGGTGTTGCTGAGGAATACGAGCTAGTAAATCCTCTAAAGAGTGAGGCTGGTTGGCTCTGCTGGGAGCATCTGGGCTTGATGTCTCGGTACGACCAGGAATAAGAATGTCAACGCCATAGGGCTTGCCCTGGATATGTTCATCAATCCAGGCCAGCTCTTCACGTAGTTGCTCTGGAGTGAACCCCACTGCGCCCAGAACACCCATGCCACCCGCGCGGGAGACTTCTACAACAACGTCGCGGCAATGGGTAAAGGCAAAAACAGGCAATTCAAGGCCGAGCATCTTACAGACTTCAGTTTTCATGACAGCTCTCTCAAAATACAAGACTTGGTTTATAGCGCTAATCATAGTCTTATGGGTGTGATCGAGAAGCACCGAAAATGACAATGGAGCACACCGATGTGTTTATCTGGGTGGTTTAATCAAGCCTTAGTGATAGTTAATGTCTCGTTTTTCGATTGATTGAAATTGTTGTTTTAAACAGGAGCGTAAGGATTTTAGTGATATCCAAAACTGATATTAATTACCGCATGCCGGTTTTAAGGTTATTGCACGGAGCTCAGCGTCAAGGGGTGAGCTTGGATAGAGTATTGGCTGCTGCGGGTATAGAAAAGGATATAGCCTCTCAGTCGGCACGAGAAGTGGACAGCATTCAGTTTGTTGCACTGTTGATGCACATCCAGTCAGCACTGGGGGATGAGTTTTATGGGCTTGCTACCCGAAAACTCAAAAAAGGATCTATCGCGATGATGACAGATATCGCTCTACACAGTAAAAATCTGGAAGGAGCCTTGCAAGGTATTCATCGATTTATTGAATTGGTGACCGATGATTTCGAAGTGAATCTCTCACAGAATGATCGAGAAGCACGATTAGAGTTAGTACAGCGCAATCAATATACTGACCCTGGTTTTTTCTTGTCAGATTATTTACTGTTCTATTTACATCGCTTATGCAGTTGGTTAATTGGCTATTTGATCCCTGTATCAGCTATCCACTTTAAAGGCCCTGCAGGAGATGGCTCCGATCACTTTATCGATCTTCTTTCTCCACCCTGGATCCCTGATAATGAAAAGAGCTCAATGACTTTTAATATCAAGTACCTGTCAATGCCTGTTGTACGCAATAGTATTGAGTGGTTACAGCATGTCGACAATATTCGTGGCGGAATGTTCAGCTGGCCAAAGAACAACAGCTGGGTAACCAATAAAGCTAAAAGTGTCATCATTCAGTCTTTGGAAAGCAAGCAATACAGTCCTACCCTTGATGAAGTTGCACAATCTTTAGCAATGTCATCCCAAACTTTACGCCGACGGTTGCAGGAAGAAAATAATAGCTTTCAACTGCTAACAGATAGATTACGGTGTGATCTTGCGATTGAGGCTTTGTATATTCAGCAGTTGAGCATTGAAAAGGTATCTGAGCTATTGGGATTTTCTGAGGCGAGATCGTTCAGTCGAGCCTTTAAAAAATGGACGGGGATTCCTCCAACGGAATATTTGCGACGAGCCGGCGATTCCAATTCGTAATTCTTGCAAGAGCACTTTTTAAGAAGACTGGAGTAAAAGGCTTATACAAAACACCGGCCTAAAATTACATCCACTGACTAATCCAGTGCTTATATTTTACATCCAAGCCATAAGTTCTGGGAGGCAGCTACAGCTTGTCTTAGGCGATTGTAATTTAACGTTCTTTATTTATTAGTTCTGACACTGTTGGCTTCTATCTAAGTACCCCTGCTTGGCGATTAACCGTGTTTGAGCGGATACTCGCCGTCGGCTTTTTCTTGCCTGGCAAGGCCGCCTGACTTAAGAATTACCCATAGAAGTATATATTATTTAACTTATGGTCAACATCTAGGATGTGCTACGAGTCTGGCTTATCGGCGTGATAGTTTTGGCCGCAGTCAGTGGTAGAGTTGTTTCGGATTTGAAGGGAGGGGCAGAAGCTTAATATGAGAGATTTAAAAAGTGGCTCCCCAATAACGAAATCGGGGAGCCGAAGAGAGAGTTACTTCTTGAGATATTGGTTGCGTTTATTTATCGCCGCGACGCTTCTCCATGGCGAGTTCATTGTGGCGTCTGAACATGGCCGTAGCTTTTTGTTGTAATTCTTGAGGAACCGGAGGAAGAGGGGACAGTCCTGTTTCTTTTGATGGCAAAGACACTGTGGCGGAGCCGTATGCAGTTTCAGTATCGCGCTGGTTGATCATATTCATTTCAATATCAACTAGATAGCGGCCATCTTCAACACGCTTGTTGACGACTTTACCGGTCAGGAATTGAGTGTCACCCATATAGTTGAACTTACGGATAGAATCTTCCATTTTCTCAATAAAGGCATCGTCACCAGCCCAGTCGGAGACCATGTGGTACAGCCATGCCTGGCGCATAACACCGTAATCGTAGGACATCGGATTGCCAATGGCCTTGGCCCATTGAGAGTCCCAGTGCAGACGCTGGGCAACATCCCAAACGCCTTGTTCATTTTTCAAATAGAAGGGGGCAATGCGCTTTCGATTCTGGAACCCCAAACGAGATGCTTTCAGGCCGTACGGGACAAAACCGTATCCGCCTGCGTGGAAGGCAATGATCTCAGTGACTGTCAGTGGGCCTTTAGCCATAGGTTGCAGTTCATCACCGATATTCACATCTTCGAAATAACGAGCGTTGGCGCCGCGAACAGTCTCTTGCCCGTAAATAGCATCAATTTTTTCATAGTCTTTATCGGTGTAGCTGGCGGGCTCAATCTCGGAGTACTTGCCTTTTTTACGGGACTTTCCGCGCTCGGTAAGAACCTGAACGATGCGATAAACTCCAACTACTTCGCCGTGTTGGTTAATGCACACATCGCGGTCAGTTTGGATGACTGATCGGTCGGCAAATGAAGAATCTTTCTCAACAATGGACTCGAGTCCGCGGAAACAGAAAATTCGATCGTTTGCGCGTAGCGGGCGATACCATTCCCATTTGCCACCAGATACAAAAACATGCACACCACGGAAGACGCCTTTAGTTTGTGCTTTGATTTCTTTGGGAATTCGATCGCCCAGCATCGGGGACTTAATGTGCCCGACCTGAGTGCCGTGACCAATTTGGCCACCCCAGCGCGTATCAAGGCCGTAATCTTCTTCTGTGTACAAAGGGTTGTCGTCGCCACTGCCGAAAGCCCAATTACGCAAAGCATCCGAATGAGCGGTACTGTAGAGTTCACGGAACTTAAGGGGTTCATCATGCCCAATCAGTAATCTGGCACGTTCTATATCTTCATCGGTGAGTTTATGGCTTAACGCTTCTTCAAAAGACTTTTCTAGCTTATCTTCTACTTTAAGTGAGTCTTTGAGTGTCTCATCTTTGTTATTAGACATATTGTATTGATCCTCTTATTGGTCAGCTCTGAGATTATGCTAACAAAAAACAACACAAAGATATATATCATTAATATGAATGTGGTGATTTTTAATGCTTTATGTCCTCGGTGAAGTTATTTTGTATTTCTGGAGTACTTCTAGGGACGGTAACTATTACATTTTGGGGCATTTGACGTGACCAAGATGAGTGATAGAATCAGGGCAATCGGTTATATCTTTCAACTTAACTAGATCTATATAATCTTCTTCCATTGCATCTAAATCTACTGTGATTACTGAAAAGCTCTTTCCTGAGTGGGTCATAGTAGGCCAGAAATAGGGTTCTCATGAGCTTATACAATGCTAGGGCTAAGCGCAGCGTCCGAATACCGAAGGCTTCGGAGCTAATAGCACGTAAAATCAAACATGATATCGTTACTAAAGTCTTGGAAGAGGGGCAGCTCCTGCCTCCAGAGGTGAAGTTAATGGATGAGTTTGGTGTTTCGCGCCCAACCATCCGTGAGGCTTATCGGATACTGGAGGCAGATCGCCTCGTCAGCGTAACCCGCGGGGCTAAAGGAGGGGCTGTGGTTCACCGGCCGGATCCCCAGCTGATTACGGAGCATATCTTGTTGGTGCTGGGGTGGGAGCAGGCAAAAGTCAGCGATTTCTACGAAGCTCGTGCTACGATCGAGCCAGGTATGGCCCGGGTGGTCGCGTTAAAAGCCTCTAAGACAGCCCCAGCTGTGTTGCAGGATATTCTGGATCGCGCTCGTTTGCAGATCAAAAACACAGAAGACTTTGCCGAAGTGCTAACCGAGTTTCACACTGCGTTGGTAGATTTGGGGGGCAATCACATGCTGAAACATGTGGCGGCGGCAATGCATGAAGTTATTTTGCGGCACAAAGCCTTAGTATTAACTCAGTTGCGACGAGATAAAAACGATACCGATTTCTTTGCGGATGCCGAAGTAGGGCTCAAATCGTACAAAAAACTCATTACGCTGATACAGAATAAAAAGTCTGATGAAGCTGAGGCTCACTGGCGCCGTCACATTCAGCGCGCGAATGAAACCTGGTTGGCGCAGTTTGATATTCCGATTGAGGATTTGTATCACGAGCTCAAGTGATTTTGTATTTGGTAAAATAGAGTTACGAAAAAACCGCCTTTTGGCGTTTTTTTCGTAACTGGCTTGTTTTTTTGATTATCCTAACTGGCTACTGGCACGATCTAGGTATTCTTTGGCCTCTTTAACCATTCGATCCAAAAGGTCGGCGCAGCTTGGGATGTCATGGATCAAACCAACGACCATACCTGCTGTAACAATACCGTCATTTGGGTTTCCTTCGCGGATGGCTTCGCGGCCACGAGCGCCAGCAACCAAGTGTCGGATTTCTCCAAACTCAACGCCGCCGGCGCGGTTTTCCATGGAAACCACTTCGTCGGAAATGTCATTTTTCAGTACCCGTGCCGTATTATTCAACGTGCGGAAGATCAGGTTGGTGCTGCGCTCGTCGGCATCGACCAATGCTTGTTTGATATTTGCGTGGATCGGAGCTTCTTGGGTGGCACAGAAGCGAGTGCCCATATTCACGCCTTGCGCACCCAGAGCTAATGCCGCGGCCATGCCGCGTCCGTTACCAATACCACCTGAAGCAATAACAGGAATTTTCAGCGCGCTAACCGCAGCGGGGATTAAGACCAGCCCTGGGATATCTTCTTCGCCAGGATGACCCGCACACTCAAAGCCGTCGATACTAATGGCATCAACGCCCAGGCTTTCGGCTTTAACTGCATGACGAACGGCAACGCATTTGTGGATAATCTTGATCCCTGCAGCTTTAATCTTGGGCATGAATTTAATCGCACCATTCCCCGCGGTTTCCACTACGGTGACGCCAGAAGCGATAATGGCATCAATGTAAGCTTCATAGGGAGGTGGGTTGATAGTCGGGAATATGGTCATGTTGACGCCGAAGGGCTTGTCCGTCATTGTGCGGCAGCGTTCGATTTCTTTGGTCAGGTCTTCAGGTGTTGCCTGGGATAAGCCTGTCAGCATACCTAGCCCACCGGCATTGGAAACGGCAGAGGCCATTTCTGCCAATCCGACCCACTGCATACCACCTTGGATAATGGGATATTGAATACCAAGTAATTCACAAATTTGATTTTTCATCGTCTTGCCCTGCTTGCGTTATTAGGGGTAGTTAAGTTGATTGTCAGTGACAGTTTTAGCCTATTTTGTGGTGGATGGTTCTTTGTTCTCAGTATGAGAAAACATTTCCTTTAATGTATGAATGCTGACTTTCATTGAGTCAGTGCGTGGCAGGTCATCCAGAATTTTAATTTGAGCGGGCGTTTTATAGGCAACCGTGCTCTTTCGAACAAAGGCTATTAATTCCTCTTCGCTGATATCGTTGTAACCGTCATGAAGCTCGACAGCAGCAACAGGTATAGCGCCTAATCGGCGGTCAGTAAGGCCTAAAACAGCGGCATTTTTTACGGCTTCGTGCTGCAAGATAATATCTTCGACTTCTCGAGGTAAGACTTTGAAGCCGCCGCGAATAATGGCGTTGTCGGCGCGACCGCGGATGTACAGGAATCCATCCTCGTCTAGCTCTGCTAGATCAGTCGTTCTGACCCAGCAGGATTCACTGGCTTGCTTGGAGCGTACTTCCAGTAGCCCAACACCGTTATTCATTACATCACCGCTGTCGGGGTCAATAATGCGAAGTTCTACGCCCGGCTGTGCGCGGCCGACAGAGCCGCGTTTGGTTGTTGAATGTTGTCGGTGGTCTTTAAGTGTCCAGCCGGTAATGGCACCGGCAAACTCGGTGGCACCATATACATCAAGAATGGCAATGCCGTATTTTTCTTCAAATTCTTCTTGTAAATCCAGGGGGAGGGGCGCACTGCCAGAGCGCAGGGCGATTAGGCTGTCAATGTCAGACTTCTCCGTGCCAGCATCCATCACCATACGGATTGCTGTCGGCGGCAAAGAAGCGGCTTTAATTTTATAGGCTTTGACAGCACGTACCCACTCTGGCACGGAGAACTTCTCAAGCAGGCAAAATGAGCGGCCATTGATGACTGAATCAAAGACAAAATACAGGCCACCAATGTGCACTAAAGGCCCACTTAACAGGGAAACGCCGGTTTTTAACTTCAGCGCGACACCGTCTTTTCCATAGTGTTGAGCAGCACTCAGTACCGATTGTGAAAAGCTGGAGTGTGATAATTTAATACGTTTGGCTGGGCCTGTAGTGCCGCTGGTAAGCATCAGAATAGCGGTATCGGGCAATAGCTCGTGATGTGGTCCAGCGCCTGGGATATCGCGCTCGCCGATCAGTGTCGCTGAAAGCTCTTCCGCTGCCGTAATCTCAATGGCAACGGCGCCGGTTTTATTTGCGCACTCGAGAATCTCTTGATGCTGCCAGTCTTCAGGGTCGGCAAGAATAACCGGAGCCTGCAGCTTTTCCAGATCGGCAGCAATTTTATCGGCTGATTGAAACGGATTAACCGGTGCAATACAACGCTTGCTGGCCAGTATTTGCAATACCGCAGCGACATGTGCCGGACGGTTGCGCAGCACTATGGCGACAGCGGCTCCTTTAGGGAGCTGAGCATGATTTAACATCTCTTCGATGCGATCCATGCCGCGCTGCAGTTGCCCCCATGAGTACCAGGTTTGTTTGAACTCAAGCGCCCCTTTGTCGGGGTCTAAAACGAGAATGTCTCGAATTCGCTGGGCGAGTTCCAGTTGCATGGCAGAGTCCTGTTTATCGAGATTACCCATTTATATACTTTCCGGCGTTACATTCTGTATTTATAGATCGTATGCGTACGAAACCTATAAGGACTGACATCTTGTTAATACGCCATAATAATATCAATCATTAATATGATTAACAAGATGGATAAATGACGAAAGACCGTTTTTAGAGCAAGTTTTTAATGGGGGTTGGCGTGACCAAAGTTACATATCGTACGCACGAATAGAGCCGGGGGAGGGTGGGATAGGGATACGAGGAAAGATGCGTCGGAAAGACCGCATCTTTATCTCTGAGATAAAAGCCGGAGCTTCACTACCGAAACTGTTACTGCCGAGAATCATCAGCAACACTACAGGAAGTGCTAAGAGCGCTAAGCAAGCTCGTTAAAAGGAATGTTTTTGTCACCCCTCATTTCACCGGGCATGCCGAGTACGCGCTCAGCGATTTGATTCAGCAACACCTCATCAGCCCCACCAGCAACCCGCATAGCCGTAGACCAGATATAAGTCTTTTGCATCTCTTCGGCTGCATGATCACTTGGGCTTGTGGCTAACCCGCTTAAGCCTTGTATTTCCATGCCAAAGCCGGCACTTTGTTGCAGACGTTGTGCATACACCAGCTTCAGTAGTGAAGCTTCCGCACCAGGGCCACTCCCTTGGGATAGTTTTGTCAGCATGCGCAAGTGAAAATTCTTCTGCCCTTGCTCCAGGCTGTACCAGTAAGCCAAGCGTTCACGCACGCAATCGTTGTCCAGTGCCGTGCCGCGGTCACCCGGTGTTTGGGCGGCAAGTTCAATCAGGTAGTCAACACTTTCGCTTTCTTTCAGTTCGGCCGATGATAGGCGTTCGCTGGTCAGCACTGTCATCGCGCAAGCCCAGCCTTCGCCTACCTCACCAATTCGGTATTTATCGGGAATGCGAACATCGGTCATAAAGGTTTCATTGAAATCGGACTCGCCGGAAATTTGGCGAATAGGGCGGATATCAATGCCGGGGCTTTTCATGTCGATCAGAAAGAAGGTGAGGCCTTTGTGTTTCGCGACGGTGGGGTCGGTGCGGGCAAGTAAAATGCCCCAATCGGCATGGTGTGCCCAGCTGGACCACACTTTCTGGCCATTGACGACCCATTCGTCACCGTCTTTCACGGCTTTGGTGCGAAGTCCTGCTAAATCTGATCCGGCGGCGGGCTCAGAGAACAGCTGGCACCAGGTGATGTCACCTTTTAAAGTGGGCTCGGCAAAGCGCTTTAACTGGTCTTCAGTTCCGTGTTTACGAATCACGGGAATCGCCATACTTTGGCCGATGCCCACAACAGGCCCCAGAGGCAATTCGTATTTACCTTCTTCGGTATCAAAGAGGATGCTTTCCATTTCGGAGCCGGCGCGGCCGCCAACATCTTTAGGGAGACGAATGCCGGCGTATCCGGCTTCTGCTTTTTTTGCCTGCCAGGCTTTTGCTTTGGCGACAAATTCTTGCTCTTTGGTATCAGCGGTAATGGTAAATTCAGGCGCATTTTGCATTAACCACTGGCTGACTTCAGAGCGGAATGCAGCTTCATCGGGCGTATCGTTAAAGTCCATGGTGTTACTCTCTTTGTATTCTGTTCGAGTCGTGTTGTTGTGGGTTAAGCCGCTTTAACAGCGTTAATGAGCTTGTCGCTCCACAGGCTTTTGCCGCCCAGAAGTCCGGCCAACAGGCGCTCTCGACGGTAATAAAAATGGCAGTTGGCCTCGAAGGTATAGCCGATGCCGCCATGGACTTGCAGGTTTTCTCGTGCTGCGGTTTCAAAAGCATCAAGCGCACTGAGTCGACTGACGGCAATGGCTTCGCCGGTGTCGGATGCGTTATTAGCGAGGCACCAGGTGGCGTACATGGCATTGGAGCGCGCAATTTCCAGTTTGACGTAAACTTGAGCCAGCTTATGCTTAATGGCTTGGTAGCTGCCCAGCTTACGCCCAAAAATCTGTCTCTCAAGGGAGTAGTCTCTGGCCATATAGAGGCAGGTTTCGGTGCCGCCAATTTGTTCGAGGGCGATGATGGCGGCGGCATAGTTCAGCGTTTTGTACAACGCTTGCTGGCTGTCGCAGTCGTCTAATTCAAGTAGCTCAGCCGGCGTCTGATCGAACGACAGTTGAGCAAAGGGACGCAGCTCATCAAAGCTGGAAAGCTGGGTTTTCTGAATGCCGTCTTGCGTGAGGTCGACAAGCGCTAAGGCCAATTTGCCTTGATGTTGGCAAGTGACAACCGCCAAATGGGCGTAGTGGCCGTCGGCCACAGGCAATTTCTTACCGCTGAGACCATTGCTGTCCAGCCGGCATTGCGGTAGCGGGGGTGATTGCATGTCACCGGCACCTTCGTGCGTGGACAAAGTGGCAATGATTTCACCGCTGGCTATTCTGGGTAGCCACGTTTCTTTTTGCTTTTGAGTTCCGGCCAACTCGATAATCTTGGCCGCTTGTACAACGCTGGAAACAAACGGAATAGCGGCATTATAGCGGCCCACTTCTTCGGCCACCACGGCCAGCTCCATCGCGCTCATGCCTATGCCACCAAACTCTTCGGGAATTGCTGCACCGAGAAACCCCAATTCAGCCAGGTTTTGCCACAGAACTTGGTCGTAATCCGCTTTTTCATCAATAAGTTGGCGGAGACGGTCAGGGGTGGAGACTTCGGCCAGTAATTTATTGGCCTGCTCAGCAAGCATTTTTTGATCATCTGAAAGATCGAAATTCATCTCGGAAGTTTCCTCTGATTGCCGTGACGGGCTTTATTGTTTCGAATAAGGCTACATTGTTTCAAGCAAGACTGCAGTCGCCTAATCCGCTTATCACCAGTGTATCTGACTGGCACTACTCAAACTTTAATCATTATAAAGATATATATGTATAGGTGGCAAGGCTTGATCAGAATGGCTCTTTAGGTCGCCTTATTTATGGGTGGCCTCGGTAACGCCTGGGTTTATTCAGCGCTGCGCTTATCTACTATAGACTTTCATTGTGTAAGAATAGATATAATGATTTATATATTTTTGTTGGCTGAACGGGATAAGCTATAAAAATAAACCTAAAAACCAAAATTAAGAATAGACCTAAAAGTTTGTTTACAACTCTGTAAGACAAGACTTGGAGAGAAGCTCATGACTGAGTTAATAGCCACGGAACTACCCAATCCCGCGGGCGCAGCCCCCCTACGAAGTCCTCATTCACTACGGCGTACCACCTCTATCGACGTAACTTGGCCAAGCGGTGATGCAGGAGATATGTTATTTGAGGCTGCCGGACGCGATTGTTACACCGGGTCAGAGGGTTCGGAGCCAACGGTTATGGCCGCGGATGCGTTTGTGGCAACCCTGCAACAGGACAGAACGATAGTGAATATAGGCGCCACACCGCCACGAGCAAATATCCGGGAGCTGATTGGCGCCAGAGGTGGTGGCTACCTGCGTCAGAAAATTGCGGAAAGCCTGGTTGAGGAGCACAAACGCGGCACACTGCTGTATCAATTATTGGACGATTTGTCAGGCACCAGTTTGATTGCCGGTTGGGCCTGGTCGCGTTGGCCAAACTCTCCTGCAGCAAAACGGATGGAGGAGCGGGTCGTTGATCTGCGTAGTAAAATGGAGGGGGTCTGTATAGGATTTAGACTGGGTTCGAGTGCTTTGGATACCGGTGCGCCCAGTACGCATCGCTCTTCTCCGGTTGTGCCGTTGATTAACCCACAAGACCCCAAGGGCTGGCATCCCATGCCAGACTATTCGGAGACTTCCATGCGGCGAGCGCGACGGATGGATATTTGGTTTGAAGACGATATTCACATTGATGCCGCTTTTCAAGACAGCGCCACAGCGCCTGAAGGCGGCCGTATTGCAGTACATGAGTACGGATTACAGTTAACCGTCGATGCGGCCTCGGGACGGGTCAAAACCATCGGCGCTATCCCTCATGTCTTACCATTCCCGGAATGCCCTTCCGCGGTGGGCAAGTTGCAGCGTTTGCAGAATGCGCCGGTGTCGGAATTTCGCAGTTTGATACTGGATGAGTTGGCTCAGGTAGAAGGTTGCACGCATCTGAATGATGCCTTGCGGGCGTTGGCCGATGTGCCGCAATTGATTGAGGCGTTGAGCTCGAGCTGTTGATATCAGGATGTTTTTCTGTAGCTGTCTATCGTGAGGCATGAAGTACTTTGAATGCATTGGAGGAAAGAAGATGGAATACACAAACTTGGGAAAGACCGGGCTCAAAGTATCCCGCTTGTGTCTGGGATGTATGACATACGGTCAAGCAGATCCGAAACAGTACCCGCATGCGGGCTGGACTTTAAATGAAGAGCAAAGCCGCCCGTTTTATCAGCGTGCTTTAGAGTTAGGCATAAACTTTTTTGATACTGCTGACATGTACGGGTTTGGCAGCAGTGAAGAAATTTTGGGGCGTGCAATGCGGGATTTTACGCGCCGAGAAGAGGTGGTTTTAGCGACTAAAGTTTATTCTCCCATTGGTAAAGGTCCGAATGGTCGCGGCCTATCTCGTAAACACATTATGGAATCGATCGATGCCAGTCTGACACGTCTGGGTACTGACTATGTCGATTTGTATCAAATCCATCGTTGGGATTATGAAACGCCTATCGAGGAAACCATGGAAGCACTGCACGATGTCGTGAAGGCTGGCAAGGCATTGTATATTGGAGCCTCATCCATGTATGCATGGCAGTTTGCCAAAGCGCAAACGGTAGCTCAACTCAATGGCTGGACACGATTTGTGTCGATGCAACCGCAATACAATTTAGTATACCGGGAAGAAGAGCGGGAAATGATACCCCTGTGTCGTGATCAGGGGGTAGGCGTGATTCCGTGGTCGCCTTTGGCTCGTGGTTTTTTAGCGGGCAATCACAAAAACGGTGGATCGGGCACTGCCAGAGCCAATAACGATGGCATGGCAAAGGGCATGTACCATCAAAAGGTCGACTATGATGTGGCGAAACGTCTGGCCGACGTCTCGACCAGCCGTGGTGTACCGGCTATGCAGGTGGCGTTGGCTTGGGTGCTGTCAAAACCGGATATTAGCGCGCCTATTATCGGGGCTTCAAAAATTCACCATTTGGAGGAAGCCGTTAAGGCGTTGGAAATAACGCTGACAGATGATGAAATCGCTCAATTGGAAGAGCCCTACCGTCCTCATCCAGTTTTGGGGCATCAATAGTTATCAATTAAATAATATCGTTAAATGCTATTGAAGTTATGAGTTGCGCTTGTCTTCAATGACAGGCACCACTCATTTAAGAAGATAACGGATTATTCAGAAAGAATAATCCGCGGGTCCGGATTTCCGCATTGGCATGAGCCGTGATGTACAACGCCCCGGATTCCGGTACGGTATTGGAAAAAATCTGCGCAACGCTCAACGCGACTGCTCAACACGAGTTCATCATCCATAGATTCTACCTGCCACTCAAAACGGTCAATGTGCGCTCCATTCTTGTAGGGACACTCCATGGCGATAGCTGGACCAATTTCCATATACCGCAAGACCGATGTTTCTGGATAATCGATTAATCTGTCATAAGCACATGGCGCCGCCCAAACCGTAAGACCGGTAAATAAAGTTTTCGGATCGTGACCCAGCTGTTCAAGTCCATCGAGTGTCGCAGAGGTCGTATTGATGGCGGCTGATAACTCAAAGCGTCGAATGATGGACTCAACCCGCTTGGCATCGTATATGGATGAATCTGCTGATACCAGAACCAAACCGGCGGCATAGATGGCACGCTCAACAGGCATTAACTGAACGGCTTGGTCGAGCAGGGCGGTGATGAGAATGTTATTGCCTGTACGAAAGTGAAAACTGTTTAACAAACGCAACGCGAAACGTCGGGTGCGTTCCAGTTCTGTGTAAGAGAAGGGCAAAACAATGCGCTTACCTTTCGCATCAAAGTACCTTCCGTAGGTAACGGGTTGTAAAGCGGTGTTAGTTATGTCGGAGCTAGTCGCTTGATTATTCATTATTGTTGATTCCCTCTACGATACTTTTGATTCAATGGCTGGTACGGTGGTTGAAATACCATGCTACGTTTTAGTCACCCGTGGGATTTTGTTGGGAGGGCTATTTTTAATCAGCTCTTCATTGGAAATCATGTCAATGGAGAGAGGAATTTGAAGCTCGGTACTCAGTTTATCCAGCAAACGGGCGCGTAGAGCGTTGAGTTCTCCTGTGAGGCTACCTGGATCAAAACCAATTCGCAGTTTCAGTACATCGACTTCACGTTGAGGCCGGATCAGTTGAAACAAACCACTGCTGGTTTCAGGGAACTCACTGACGAGTGGGAGGATGTCCACCGGTAAAATAGATTTTCCCTGCACAATCATTTCGTCGCCAATACGACCCAGTGGCGTCAAGCGCCCGTGTGTGCGACCACAGCTGCAAGGCTTTGTGGTAAAGCTGATGAGGTCGTCAGTGCGATAGCGTATCAACGGCGCCACATCGTCACTTAAAGACGTGACAACAAGTTCTCCGCGCTCACCGTCCGCCACCGGCAAGTTAGTGACCGGATCCAGATGCTCTACCAGGGCAAGGTCTTCCCAAGTGTGCAGACCATCGTGTGCCTTACATTCCATGGTGGTGGCGATATCACCGAGTGAACTTAGAATGAAGATCTCCAGACCCCAGGATTCAACTAGCTGTCGAAAGTGTGGGTTCAGTGCTTCACCGCCAAAAATAACGCCTTTATAGGACGACAAGGCTTCAGTCAGATCATCGTCAGTTTCTTTCTGATATTGCTCTAGCGCCATGATCATGGGGGTAGAGAGCATAAACAATACGGTCGGACGCAATTGCCGTGATACTTCGATGAAGGTAGGAATCTCACTCGGGAGGTGCTGGACGGGTGCGGTAATAAATCCCGCTTCCATCCATCTATCTAGGCTAAGGCCATCACGGAAGGTAAACAGCATATCGCAAATGGTATCACCTGGGCGAGCCCCGATTTGCCAAGCTTCACGCAGAGTCGACTCGGTAGAGATATGCCGTTCAGAACGAGGTACAGGCGTGGGATCTCCGGTGGTACCTGAAGTAAAGCCCACTCCTTTTAAGTGTGGCGCAGTCGCACAAGTAAGACCTCCGAATGGATCATCGTGCTGATCACGATAGGCTCGAATGGTGTCTTTATCCATGAATGGTACTTTGGCTTTAAAGTCATCCATGGATTGGATGTCATCCGGTGTAATACCAGCCTTACTCCAGAGCTCGCGAACCAACGGTGATCGCTGATATACATAAGGAATCAACTGCAGAACTCTGGACTCCTGCAATTTGGCTATCTGCTCGCGGGGGAGGGTTTCAATGTGGGGGTCGAAATATTGATAATTGCTCTGATCTAGCATGGTGTTTACACCCTTCGTTATTGTATTTTTTGAGCTGTCAGGTTCAGGGATACAGAACTTGCCTCCTGTGATTTCTGTCTATAAAATATAAATCATATATACAATTGTCAAAAGGTTTCAGTGTTAACAATTGTAAGGGCGAGTGAGATATATGACCGTGAAATACAGTTTTTGCCGTATCTGCGCGGGTAAATGCGGCTTGGTGGTTGAGATAAATGACACTGAAAACCGCATAGAATCCATCCGCGGCGATCATGAGAATCCAATGACGCAGGGTTATGCCTGCATCAAAGGTTTACAGGCCGGAGAATTACACCACAGCTCACATCGACTGCTTACACCACTGGAACGTCAAGTCGATGGTAGCTTTCAGGAAATAGCCCTAGATACGGCCCTCGACCGCATTGCCGAACGGTTAAGACAGATTATGGATCATGATGGTGCCGATGCCATAGCGACGTTCCGCGGTACCCAGCACTACGCAAACACCAGCTCATTTCATATGCTGAGTAGTTTTATCAAGGCCACCGGCACTCGTTCACGCTTCTCCACAATGACAATTGATCAATTCGCAAAATGGGTGGTGGATCATCGACTGGGAAGTTGGGGCGCCGGGCGTCAGGGATTTGCGGATGCCGATGTGTGGATGTTTATTGGTTATAACCCGTTAGTCTCGGTGCAGGGAATTAATGGTTTTCCGGCTCTGAACCCATTGAAGCGCCTCAAGGCTGCGAAAAAGCGTGGCATGAAAATTATCGTCGTTGATCCCCGACAGTCGGAGACCGCAAAACTTGCGGACATCCATTTACAGATTAAACCGGGTCAGGATCCCGTTTTTCTCGCTGGCTTACTGTGTATTATTTTGAAAAATCAGTGGCACGATAAAGCGTTTTGTCACCAATATGTCGACGGTATGGATACATTGTTCACCGCGTTAACGCTTTTTACGCCTGACTTTGTCAGCGAACGCACAGGTATTTCAGCTGAGCAGTTACAACAAGCGGCTGAACTTTTTGCCGTGCAATCCACGCGTGGGATCGCGGTGGGTGGCACTGGTCCGGATATGGCGCCCTATTCAAATTTGGCAGAACATTTAATTGAAGCATTGAACGTTGTCTGCGGGCGATTTCTACGGGAGGGGGAGCAGGTTGCCAACCCTGGCGCAATGAGTCCTCGTCGGGACGTCCGTGCAGAAGTAATTGCACCGCGCCGGGGGTGGGACGTGGGACAAAAAAGTCGTGTAAGAAACTTGGGAATGATCAATGGCGAAAAAATGTCTGGTGCCCTGGCCGATGAAATTTTAACGCCAGGTGACGGCCAGATTAAGGCTTTACTGGTGGCAGGCGGAAACCCGCTGAATGCATTGCCGAACCGCCCACAGTCTATGGAGGCGATGAAAACGCTAGAGTTACTTGTGTGTGTCGACCCATACATGTCTGAAACTGCACAACAGGCAGATTATATCCTTCCGCCAACGATGATGTTTGAGCGACCCGATTTACCCTTGTTGTTTGAAAAAACGTCTTTCCCTGAGCCTTTCGTACAGTATTCCGACGCTTTGATTGAGCCGCCACAAGGTTCCGATGTAGCAGAAGACTGGTATATCTTCTGGGCACTGGCACAGCGACTCAACCTGCCTTTAAAGTTTGCCGGTATAGAGCTGGATATGTCTACGCCACCCACCACCCAACAGCTGCTGGCAATGTTGTTGCGAGACGCTCAAGTGACATTAACCGAAATCAAGAAGCACCCCAGAGGAGCGATTGTTGAGCTTGAGCCTTTAGCTGTTACTGGTGCCAGGTCTGATCGCTCAGGCAACTGCTTCTGTGTAGCGCCTAGCGATATACTGGAAGAATTACAATCCGTGTGCACAGAGGCGGAGTTAACTTCTGCACAGTTCGATGGCGTGGATTATCCGTTCCTGTTAACTGTGCGTCGTTCCCGTACTGTGCTTAACAGCAGCTACCGGCAGATGTCTTTCGCACAGAAACGTATGGCGGACAATCCTCTGTGGATGCACCCTGACGACGTAGCTGCCTGTGCGCTGGTGGCAGGCGAGCGGGTATCGATTGCGTCACCGTTCGGGAAAATAAGTGGTTTATTGGAAGAAGATAAAACCATGCGTGTAGGCACGGTTTCAATATGTCATGGATGGGGTGGTAACGGCGGATTTCGCGAGGGTGTTGAAGATGATCATGTAGGCTCGGCGATTAATGATTTAATCCCCGCCGACCAACGCTACGAAAAAATTAATGGCATGCCATGGTTTTCGGCATTACCGGTGAGAATAAACGCGTTGTAACCTAACGCAGACGTAAAAAGGGCCTGTCAATCACAGGCTCTTTTTATCTGCACCGTAAGCATTTCTAATTATGTTCTGCTAAAACGTAAAGCGATTAGCATCTGCAGCAGATGTTACAAAAATTGTCTTACCGATAGGCTCTTCACCTAACAGGGTTTTCAGCGTTTCAGGTTCTTCTTTACGGTTCATAGCAAGAAAACGTTCGTTCGTTGCTTTCAGTCGCCCAATAACGATGCTGAAGGCTGGCGCACCTTTGTGATACACCACGGTATAGGTTTCGATCGTCGCTTCGCCGTTGGGGGTTTCTGTGACGGTCGGTGAGGGCAGTTGATCGACCGCGTTTTGCAGCGATTGATTGTCTCCCGCAGTAAAGTTACGCGGGCTTGTGGAGTAGACGCCGACGGAATACTTGGACATAAAGCCGCCATTAGCACCCACAAAGCCGTAACTGCCCGGTTTTTGGCGCAGTTTCTGAGCAACGCTGACCACGGCGTGCATGGAATAGTTGTTACCCGCCCCGCCAAAGAAAGGTAAACCACCAACGGCCGTTAAACCCCGCGGATCGTCAGCAGCAAGACCTAAACCATCGCAAATGTTGGATACAGCGATGGGAAAACAGCTGTATAAATCCATGGCGTCGACATCGCTGATACCAATGCCGGCAGCCTTCAAAGCTTGTTGAGAAGCCATCAGCGCAGCCGGTGACGCACCCAGATCTTCGCGCTCCATATAACCTTTTTCGGCAACATCGGCATAACCGTGCAGGAACACCCACTTGGAGGCATCAATGTTTAACGCCTCCGCCTTAGCGACCGTTGTGAGCAGTAACGCAGCACTCTGATTGACCTGGTCGCGGGCAACCAGTCGGCGCGGATAAGGGTCGGCAATGATGCGGTTCTTCTCAGTAACGTCGATAAGCTCCGTTGCGTTAAATGTCTCCCGAGACATTGAGTGCGGGTTTTCAGCGGCAACCGATGTAAAAGGAGCGAACAGTTCGCCCATCTGTCTGGCATACTCCTGGGGCTTTAACCCCAGACGTGCGCGGCGAGCATGTTCCAGCAGAGCATACGCCTGTGGGGCTGCGTACAGCATATGCTTTTGCATATAAGGCGTGCTCAAACCCTCCGAGCCCGGGCCGCGATCTTCTACGTCGCCGTCTACGGTTTCAGACCAGTCCACCTCTTTTTGCTGGTTGGCTAAAAAGCGTGTAGTAGAAATAGCCTCAGCACCGACGAGTAATCCCATACTGATGTCGCCTGCGGCCAGCTTTTCACAAAACTCACTGACGAGATGCTGAGGGCTTTGTCCACCACCGACTTCCCAGATAGCCACTTTGGGTTCGATCCCAACGTGTTTGGCAATGGCGCGAGGGAAACAATTGGCTTTACCAAAGGGGCCAGCCAATTTAGGTGACGTATCTTCGAAGGTACGAACCGAGGCAATGGCATCAATATGATCCACCAAAGCGGCTTTCGTTAAGGCATCGTCACAGGCCGCATTGGCCGCGCGTACGGCTAGCTGAACGGGTGAGAGTGCCTGGTAGTTGCTGTCGTCGAGGCGTTCGCTGTATTCGCCCACGCCAATCAGGATGGGGGTATTGGGGTTTAGAGTCTGAGTCGTCATGTCGTCACCTATTGTTCAGTTAACGTCTTATTATTCGCCTTTAAAAACAGGGGCGCGCTTTTCAATAAACGCTTTTCCTGCTTCACGGATATCTTTAGTAAATGTACAGGCAACCTGATTTTCACTTTCGATACGCAGATAATCTTTTAGCTCTAAGGTACCTGAGGCGACAATGTTTTGTTTAACACCTGCATAAGCCACCGTTGGCCCAGAAGCTAACTTTTTGGCAAAGGCTAAACCTTCTTCCATCAGCTGATCATCAGCCACCAAACGTGTGGCAAGGCCAAGAGCGTTAATGTCGTCGGCGTTAAGTTTCTGTGACAGCATAAGTAACTCTATTGCTTTGGGAGCACCGAGCGCTTTGCTCAGGAAGTAGCCAATGCCGTAATCACCACTGAGAGCGTTATTGACAAACGCGGAGCGGAATACAGCCGTGTCACTGATGATGCGATAATCACAGGCCAACGCCAGCGACATGCCCGCGCCCATGGCTGCGCCCCGCACCAGCGCAATGGTAGGTTTGGGCATGGTGTGCAACAAGTAGGACGCCTGCGTGCGTTCAAACTGCGAGTCGATCATTGCTTGTCGGGGGTCGGCGGGTTTTTCTTCGCCGGGCTTGCGCTTGGGCTTAGCACCGTCACGCACATCACCGCCAGCACAAAAGCTGCGACCTTCACCGGTGAGCACGACTGCTCGAATGGAATTGTCGTCAGCGGCTTCCTGAGTAGCCTGTAGTAATTCATCCATGAGGTCGCCATTGATCGCATTGAGGCGATCAGGTCGATTCATGCGTAAGAACAGAAGGTTATCTTTACGTTCTTTGATCAGAACTGATTCGGTCATGGTTCCCACCTGTAGGTGTGTGGCCACTGATAAAGAAAGTGTGGCTTTTCAGTTGTGTAGGGAATTATTAAGAAGCTGAATAGAAAAACAGAGCCATTATCTAATCATTATAATGATTTGTCTAATGGCTCTGTATGACGTGAATCGGTTGATGCATTGAATGCACGATTTAAGTCATAGCTGAAAGTCTTTCAGTAACATTTTCTGTTACAACAATGTAACCGCTCGCTCAGCTAGGGGTTTTACCAAAGCCCCCATTTGCAGAGCTTTGTCACTGGAGGCGTTGCCTTCTAAAGCGCGCTTTTTGACACCTTGTAAAATCGCGGCAAAGCGGAAGAAACTGAACACCACATAAAAGTTCCAATGTTCAATCTTTTCCAGTCCCATGCGTTCGCAGTATTGCGCGACATACTCTTCTTCAGAAGGAATACCCAAAGCGGCTCTGTCCACGCCGCCGAGACCAGACATGACACCAGAATGCTCCATGCGCAGTTGCATACACTGATAGGCCAAATCGGCAAACGGATGTCCCAATGTCGATAGCTCCCAATCCACCAGCGCCAGCACGTTGGGTTCGCTGGGGTGGAACATCATATTGTCGAGACGGAAGTCGCCGTGTGCCAAAGCGACACGGCCGTCATCGGCAGGCATGTTGGCGGGTAACCATTCCATTAACTGTTCCATCTCTGGAATAGCTTCCGTTTCCGAGGCGCGATATTGTGTGCTCCAGCGGCTCACCTGACGTTCGAAATAATTGCCGGGGCGACCGTAATCACTTAAGCCCGCGGCTTCGATGTCCACCGAGTGCAAGGCAGCCAATACGCGATTCATTTCGGTGTAGATCGCGGCGCGCCCGGACGGCGTTTCGTCGGGCAGCGCGGGGTCCCACATCACCCGCCCATCAATGTACTCCATGACATAAAACATACTGCCGATGACGTTGTCATCTTCACACAGGTGATAAGCCTTCGCGACCGGCACATCGGTATTGGCTAGTGCTGAGATGACTTTGAACTCCCGATCCACAGCGTGTGCCGATTTGAGCAGTTCGCCTGAGGGTTTGCGACGCAATACATACTTGCCACTGGCGGCGCTCAGCATAAACGTGGGATTAGATTGGCCACCGGCAAATTTTTCTGCGGTCAGCGGGCCGGAAAAACCCTCCACGTGCTGTTCCAGGTAAGCGGCTAAAGCGTCAGTGTCAAAACTAAAGCTGGTATTTTCTTTGTCTGCCATGAGACCTCCTGCGCTTATAAGGCGGAATAACGATCGATGATTTTCTTACCCAGAGCCATTTGATGTACCTGATCCGGGCCATCCGCTTGACGACACCAACGAGCGTAGTTAAACGCCTCAGCCATGAAGTAATCTTCGGTCAATCCACCTGCGCCATGCATTTGCATACAGCGGTCAATGATATTTTGCACCAGCGCCGGGATGGTGGTCTTGGTGGCCGCAATCATGTCGACAGAAGCTTCTACACCTTCGTCATCAATTTTTTGGCTGGTGCGCAATACCAGTAGACGTGCCATTTCAATTTCAGAAAAGCTTTTGGAAATCTCTTCACGAACCGATTGGTGCTTGCTCAAGGGGCGGCCAAAGGTTGTGCGAGTGGTAGCCCGAACACAGGCCAGCTCCAGGGAGCGCTGTGCCGCACCGATCAAACGCATACAGTGATGCATGCGGCCAGGCCCAAGGCGTCCCTGTGCAATTTCAAAACCACGACCTTCGCCGAGCAGCACGTTTTCAAGCGGGACGCGCACGTTGTCGAACACAATTTCAGCGTGGCCGATAGGAGCGTCGTCGTAACCCAGTGTGGTTAGTGGACGGATCAACGTGATACCCGCGGTGTCTTTCGGTACCAACACTTGGGTTTGCTGCAGATGGCGGCTTGGGTTTTCGGGATCGGACTTACCCATCACAATAAAAATTTTAGTGCGCTCATACATGGCGCCGGTAATAAACCATTTGCGACCGTTCAGTACCCACTCGTCACCGTCTTTCTCAATTCGTAACTCGATGTTGGTGGCATCACTGGAAGCCACCTGTGGCTCAGTCATGGCGTAAGAGGAGCGAATTTCTCCCGCCAGAAGGGGTTTCAGCCACTGCTCTTGTTGGGCTTTGGTGGCGTAATTCATGAACACTTCCATATTGCCGGTGTCTGGAGCGTTGCAGTTGAACACTTCCGGCGACCAAATTACACGTCCCATCTCTTCTGCCAATGGCGCGTAATCGAAAAAGGATAAACCGCCGTGGTCGCAGTATTCCGCATGGTCTTCGGGAACAAACAAATTCCACAGGCCGGCTGCTTTGGCTTTTTCTTTAAGCTCATCCATCAAGGGCATAGCGGAAAAACGGTTCTCTGCGGCGTGCAACTGCTCGGCGTAGGCTGTTTCGTTGGGGTAAATATGCTCAGCCATGAAAGTTTTGAGTTTGGCGAGCAACTGCTGAGATTTTTCACTGTGCTGATACATGGAATACTCCAATTATGGGTAAATGAGCGGCTAAGCCGTCATGAAAATGTAATGGCAGATTGCTTTTCTGCGGTTAACAAGTGGCTGACATCATTAAAACTGTCGAGGGAAAACTCTCTGCCGTTGTAAAGTAATTTGCTGCCACTGCTGTTTTTAATTTGCAAGGTAGTGTTTCGGGTGGTGGCGTGATCGTGTTTGAGAATATCCCCAAGAATTACCGAAATAGGGCCGCCGGAGCTGACCAGTAAAGTGCGTTTTGCGTCTGTCTGGTAAGCAAACTGAAAACCTTCCCGGATTCGTTGACCAAAACTTTCCCAGCTGTCCGTGCCATCATCATAGATCGTGCTATCCATCCAGAAAGCTAAAGCCTGCTTCATATTAAAATAATAGTCGCGTTTAGCATGCCCGGTGTTTTTCCACAGCTCAGGGTGAAGCTCTTGTAAAGGCGACAGCAAGCCTTGAAAGTTGTATTCATTCAGACCGCTATGGGTTTCCGCTTTCAGATTACTGCCAAAGCCACGCAAAATACCTTCGGCTGTCTGTTGATGGCGAACCATGGTTCCCATCACTACACGGTCAAAGTTGTAATTGAGTTGCTTAAGATGTTCACCGAGCCAAATAGACTGTTGTAAACCCAATTCGCTAAGTTGGTCGTAGTTTTCAGCACCAAAGGACGCTTGTCCGTGTCGTACCAGTGTGATTTCTGCCATGGTTTTATCATACCTGTCATGCAGTATTAAATTGGGCTCAACAAGCTGCCGCCATCCACCACCAACGAGGAGCCATTTATATAAGAACCCGCGTCGCTAGCCAGTAGCAGCAGAGGCCCAGTGAGCTCGTGATATTGGCCTAAACGCTGAGGCACCAAGCGAGCAATATATGCTTTACCGCGCTCGGAATTAAACTCACCTTCATTAATAGCAGAGGCGAAATAACCCGGACACAGGGAGTTAACGCGGATGCCGGAGCGGGAAAGCTCAAGCGCCATGTTCTTGGTCAGTTGGCCGACGGCAACCTTAGAAACGTTGTAATCCGCTTTCTGCATACCCGTGCACAGGCTGTAAATAGAGCCGGTATTGATGATCGAACCTTTACCCCCGGCCTTCATACGGATCGCGGCTTGTTTGCCGACACGCCAGGCGCCTTTTAAATTCACATCCAGAAGGTAACTCCAATCCTCTTCCTCAAGCTCTGTGAATTTAGTGGGCGCAGTACTAATTCCGGCGTTATTAACCAAAATATCCAGTGACCCGATCATCCCGTCCAGCTGTGTGAAGGCGGCATTAACGCTGTTCGCTGAAGTGACATCCATGGATAATGCCTGAGCCTTGCCGCCTTCCGCAGTAATTTGTTCCACTAACTCGGCCAGCTTGTCAGCTCGGCGTGCAGCGATAATGACGTGAGCGCCCGCTTGCGCCATAACCTTGGCGAAGTGGGCGCCGAGACCACTGGAGGCGCCCGAGATTAACGCAGTCTTGCCGGACAGCGATAATAAGTTTTCAATGGCTGACATTGCTGTTCAACTCCTGATTTATTTACCCTGAAAAACGGGCTTACGTTTATCAAAGAATGCTTGAGCGCCTTCGGCAAAATCATCACTGCGATATGCTGTATTTTGCAGCAGTGCTTCCTGCTCCAGACAGAAGTCCAAATCTTCGGAGCCTGTTTGTTTAAGTATTTTCTTCGATAAACGCAAGGTCAAAGGCGCTTGCTCGGTTAAAGTTGACGCCCATTCCAGCGTGTCTTGCAATAAACTGTCGGCTGGAAATACACGGTTAGCGATTCCAACTTCTGTACACTGTGCAGCGGTCAATCGTTGGGAAAAGGCAATCATCTCGTAAGCTTTTTTCGACCCCAAATAAGATTGCAAGGCTTTGTGCGTGCCGCCGTCCGGAATCAAGCTGATGGCGCCAAATGCGGAATACAAAAAGGCATCTTCAGCCATCGCCATCAAATCGCATGCCATGGCAATGGCACCACCGATACCCGCTGCGGCACCATTGACGACACTGATTACCGGTTTAGGTGCATTAGTGATGGACTGGATAATAGGATTGTATTCATTGCGCAACAATTCTGTGATGAAGCCATCTTCTTCATCGCCTGGCAATTTTTCACCCAGATCGGCACCGGCGCAGAAACCTTTGCCTGCTCCGGTAATCATAATTACGCGTACGCTGTTGTCTTCACCTGCTTCAGTAACGGCAGCGGCCAAATCGATTCGTAATTGCTGATTAAGCGAGTTGCGAACTTCAGGTCGGTTCATGGTGATAACCGCGATCTTATTTGCTACTTCGTAGGTCAGTGTTTCAAAGTGGTTCATGACGCTTTCCTCAAATATCTTGTTTTAATGATTGTTGTGGCTGTGCTCTATTAATAGCACTGTTTTATTTAACCGCGCCTTGCGCGAACAGCTCTTGGATACAATTGGCACTGATGCCTAAACTTTCAAGCACCTGCTTTGTGTCCTGGCCTTGTGCATGCAAGCCATGATTAACGACCGATGGCGTGCGGCTAAAGCGCGGAGCGGGAGCTGGCTGCTTGTAACCATCGACGTCAATATAGCTCTCTCTGGCCTGATTGTGCGGATGATTAAGCGCTTCTTCGGCGCTGAGTACCGGGGAGAAGCACGCTTCGGTGTTTTCCAGCAGGGCACTCCATTCATCACGGGTTTTCTGTTTAATCACATCAGCCAGAAGCGCTTTTTTCTCGGGCCATTGATCGGCATCCATTTGAGTGTCGAGATTAAAAACTGCAGTATCCAGCCCCGCCTTTTCCACGAGCGTGGTAAAAAATTGCGGCTCAATGGCGCCGATCGCAACGTACTTTCCATCAGCAGTTTCGTAGGTATCATAAAAGAAGGCACCGCCGTCGAGCATGTTGACGCCTCTGTCAGAGAAATCCCAGTGATTAACGGCGTGGAAGCTGTGGCACATCCACATCAGATTGGCAGCACCGTCAACCATGGCGGCATCGATCACTTGGCCTTTGCCGGAATTCTTAGCCTCCAGCAATGCGGCTAATACGCCGCTGATCAAAAACATGGCGCCGCCACCGTAATCACCCACAAGATTCATAGGGACAACCGGCTTTTGTCCCTGAATACCAATAGCGTGTAAGGCACCAGTAATCGAAATGTAGTTAATATCATGCCCCGCATTTTGGGACAGAGGGCCGGTTTGGCCCCAGCCGGTCATTCGACCATAAACCAAAGCGGGATTAACCGCATGGCATGCTTCCGGGCCGATTCCGAGTTTTTCTGCCACTCCGGGACGGTAGCCTTCGATCAGAACATCGGCAGATTCAACCAGCTTGAGCAGGGTTTCGCGGCCTTCAACACTTTTTAAGTTGAGAATAATAGTTTTTTTACCGCGTCGACTCATGTCCTTTGCATACATGGGGTCAGCATTACCGCCACGATCAATGCAAATGACTTCGGCACCCATGTCAGCGAGAAGCATACCAGCCATAGGGCAGGGGCCCAGCCCCGCTAATTCAATAACCCGGTAGCCTGTTAGTGCGCCCATATTGATCTCCGATGTTGTAGAAATATTTTTTGAAATATTGATTGATTCAGCATTTCAGAAATTACTTAAGGTTTAGGGCGCTGCTAATTTAAAAAAGCCCGCAGAGCGGGCATAAAAGTACGCATAACAACCCTAATCTACGGTGGTAGATATTCCGGGTTATATTACGCATGCCTCAATAAAGAGAAAAAAAGGCAACACCAAATGGTAAAGCTTAACTTCTGTGTCCCAGAGGTTAATATAGAGTTTTACTTGGGCTGCATACGAATAGCAGCATCCATACGAATACACTCACCGTTGATGTAATCGTTGTCCACAATATGAGCAGAAAGCTTGGCGATTTCACTGGTTTTTCCCAAACGTTTTGGATAAACCGTGGAGGCTTCAAGCGCTTTGTAATAGGACTCTTCAATGGTATCGAAAAGTGGAGTGTGGATCAGGCCTGGAACAATGGTATTTACACGGATACCGTATGGCGCTAGCTCGCGTGCCATTGGCAGAGTCATGCCAACAACAGCACCTTTGGTGGCAGAGTAAGCAACCTGACCAATCTGGCCTTCATAGGCGGCAACGGACGCCGTATTAATGATCACGCCACGACCACCGTCGTCGTTAATTGGATCATTCTGAGCCATTTTCTCGGCTGCCAAACGCGCCACATTAAACGTACCGACCTGGTTGACCATCACCACTTTCATATAAGTGTCGATTGGGTGAGGCCCATTTTTGCCGTAAGTTTTGCAAGCAGGGCCGATGCCGGCGTAGTTGTTCACAATATGCAGTGCACCGAATTTTTCTACAACGGCATCAATAGCAGTTTGTACTGAGGTTTCGTCGGCTACGTTGACGTTGTAGTACGCCACCTTGTCGCCCAAGCGAGCGGCAACAGCTTGTCCCACTTCTTCGTTTAAATCGAAAATGGCAACATTGGCACCATCGGCAGCGTAGCGTTCAACTGTGGCCAAGCCCAGGCCGGATGCGCCACCAGTGACAATGGCTGTTTTTCCTGCGATATCCATAATATTCTCCTAGTGTATGATCGGGTTACGATAAGTTATGTCAGACCGCGTGAACTGCATTTACAGATCACGATCAATAAATGGCACGTAATCGCCACTGTAAATATCGCGGCTGATCAGTAGCTTCATAATTTCAGACGTACCTGCGTAGATACGGGTAATGCGTGCATCGGTGTACATACGGGAAATAGGGTACTCGTCCATATAACCCGCACCGCCGTGGAGCTGCACGCCTTCATCGACGACGCGACACAGCAGCTCAGTCGTCAGGTATTTGGCTTTGGCTGCATCGGTGGCAGAGAGTTGATCGACGTTTACCGCTTTCACACATTGGTCAATGTACACTTGTTGCATATCCAGGTCGGCACGCAATTCGGCCAGTTTGAACTGGGTATTCTGAAAGTCAGACAACTGCTTTTTAAACAGCTTGCGTTCTTGAGTAAATTCCACGGTGATGTCGAAAGCTTTCTGAGCGGCAGCCAGAGCTTCGACGGCAGAGATAAGACGCTCTTCAGCCAGTGCTTCCATCAGCTGTGACAGACCCTTACCTTCTGCACCGAGCAAGTTTTCTTTAGGCACTTTCACATTGGAGAAAAACAACTCAGCGGTATCCTGGCCTTTTTTCCCCATTTTTTTCAGATTGGCGCCGCGTTCAAACCCTTCCATACCACGCTCCACCAAAAACAGGCTGACGGCGCGAGGATTATTCACTGGGTCGTTCTTGGCGGCAACCACCACCAGGTCGGCGTTAATACCATTGGAAATATAGGTTTTGCTGCCGTTGAGCAGGTAATGATCGCCCTGGTCAATAGCGGTACTGCGCATGCCGGCTAAATCGCTGCCAGCATCCGGCTCGGTCATGGCGACAGCCAGAATCGTTTCACCGGTGATGCATTTGGGCAAAAAGCGTTGTTGTTGTTCTGGGGTGCCAAACCGTTTTAGATAGGGCGCCACTAAACGGCTGTGCAGAGTGGCGTACCAGTCAGCACACAGAGCGTATTGAGTTTCCTCAATCATAATCTGTTCGAAGCGAAAATCTGCATCCCCTAAACCGCCGAATTCTTCGTCAGCCCAGGTACACAGAAACCCGTTGGCGCCGGCTTTGAGAAAGGCCTCACGATCGACGATGCCTTGATCTCGCCAATCTTCCATATGCGGCACAATTTCTTGTTGTAGAAATTTTCGAAAGGCATCACGAAACATGCCTTGTTCTTCGGTAAAATCACGTTTGAACATATTTTTATCTCTCAGGCTTATTCAAAGCGGCCATTGTTACTGGCTTTCTCAATCGCTATCGCTGGCGCGGAAAAACGCTCACCATAAAGTTCCGCCAGCTCATTGGAGCGGATAACAAACGCCGCGGGTCCAGTTGCGCCTTTATACTCGTAAGTATTAACGAACTGTAAAAAGCCGCCGCTCCAGGTAGGAGCGCCGATGCCTAACAGCGAACCTACGTTGCCGTCTGCTACGGAACGCAATACGCCTTCCTGTAAACACTTTAGGCTCTCTACAACTTGACGGAAGAGAATGCGGTCTTTCATATCCTGATTGGGAATACTCATTTCAGGCTTATGGTAGAGTTCATACAGTTTTGGCCAAACGGTTTTACTGCCGTCACTACCGTACTCATAATAGCCGCCACCGTGATAACGCCCGCCACGGCCGAAGTCTTTGATCAAACGCTCAGAAATCTCGGCGTTAACACTGTTGTCACCTTTGCTGCAAAAAACACCCATTTCGCGGTGCGTTTCGGCGGCTTTACGGCTCAGCTCCTGGCTGACTTCATCCTGTACTGTTAACGGCCCAACGGGCATTCCCACTTGTTTGCCCATAGCATCAATGAGAATAGGATCGATACCTTCTTGCAGCAGGCGTGCACCTTCATCCATGTAGGTTCCGAAGACGCGAGACGTGAAAAAGCCCAGGGAGTCGTTAACCACAATGGCTGTCTTGCGGATTTGACGGGCGTAATCGAAAGCTTTGGCCACCGTTTCGTCGCTGGTTTTCTCGCCACAGATGATTTCAATCAAAGGCATCTTATCCACCGGCGAGAAGAAGTGAATGCCGATGAAATTTTCTGCATTGGCACTGGCTTCAGCCAGTTGACTGATGGGCAGGGTGGACGTATTGGTACCATATACACCACCTTCTGCCAGAAAACCTTCGGCTTCTTTGGTGACTTTATTTTTCAACTCGATGTTTTCAAAGACAGCTTCAATGATTAAGTCACAGCCTTGCAGGTCTGCGTAGTTATCTGTGGCTTTAATCAGCTCCAATACTTTGTTTTTGTTGTCTTCGCTGCTGCGACCGCGCGCAATTTGTTTGTCGAACAGCTGGGCAGTGTAGGCTTTACCTTTTTCAGCGGCTTCTTTGCTGATGTCTTTCAATACCACTTCAATGCCCGCAACAGCAGAGCTGTAAGCGATACCTTGCCCCATCATGCCGGCGCCCAAGATACCTACCTTTTTCACTTTGGTGGGGGCAATATCATTCGGACGACTGATGCCGCTGTTGATACTATTCATCTGGAAAAAGCCGGAAGTGATAATGTTCTTCGCTTCGGGCGTGGTGATCAAATAGGCTAAACCGCGCGACTCTATTCGCAGAGCCGTATCGAAATCCACAGACATAGTATCCCCTGCGACCGCCAGAATACGTTCTGGGGCGGGTAGCAAACCACGGGTTTTTTTAAAAGTTATAGCCGGTGCCGCGGATAAAATACCGCTGATGACTGGGCTCCAGGCATCACCGCCGGGTAGGATATGGCCTTTGATGTCCCACGGCTGTGCGGCGGCTTCCGGGTTGGCTTTGATCCAGCTTTTGGCAGAGTCAACCAAGGCGTCAACGTCATCGACCAGCTCATTGACGAACCCGGCACTGAGGGCCTGTGCTGGCTTCATGCGGGTGCCTTCCAGCAAGAAGGGCAAGGCCTTTTCCAAACCTAACATGTGGATGGAACGAACCACGCCACCGCCGCCGGGCAATAACCCCAAGGTAACTTCCGGCAGCCCGATAGCAACTTTCGGAGAGTTCAGGGCAATACGATAGTTACAGGCCAGGCAAATTTCCAGGCCACCACCGAGTGCAGCGCCATTAATGGCGGCCACTACCGGTACAGGCAGCTTTTCCAAACGACGCAGAGGCGCTTTAACGGCGTCTTCAATCATGCGGAATTGGCCTTCTTCTTCTCCGCGAGGGATGGAGGAAAGCTCACGTAAATCGCCACCGGCAAAGAAGGTGCTTTTCGCCGAAGCGAATACGACACCGGTCAAGCCGCTTTCAGCCTCAAGACGGGGCAGTATCGCAGCCATGGCCTGACGGTATTGCTCGTTCATGGCATTCACCGGACCATCCATATCCATTGTGATGGTAACGATACCGTCGGTGTCTTTGTCGTAAATAAAGCCGTGAATCTTCTCGCTCATGATGTTTACCTTAATAAATTCTGTACTGGACGAATGTTGTTTGCAGTATGAAAAAACAGTGGTCTAAACTCGCTCAATGATGGTGGCAATGCCTTGACCACCACCCACACACAGGGCTATCAAGGCACGTTTTTTATTACGTCGCTCCAACTCATCAAGCATGGTACTCACCAGCATGGCGCCGGTCGCACCCAGCGGATGCCCCATCGCAATGGCCCCTCCATTGACGTTAGTGACATCGTGCGAAATATCCAGATCTTGCATAAATCGCAGTGCGACAGAGGCAAACGCCTCATTGATTTCAAACAAATCGATGTCGGCGGTGGTCATTCCTGCTTTTTCCAGTACTTTCTTGGCGGCAGGACCTGGTCCAATCAACATGATGGTCGGATCGGTCGCCAGAACGGCGGTGGCCACAATGCGCCCGCGCGGAGTAAGACCTAAATCTTTACCGGCCTTTTCACTGCCAACCAGCACGGCTGAAGCCCCGTCGACAATACCTGAGGAGTTCCCAGGTGTGTGTACGTGATCGATGGCTGGCAGTTGCGGGTATTTGCGCAGCATCAGCTCATCAAAGCCCATGCTGCCCATGGCTGCAAAAGACGGGCGAAGACCACCGAGGATATCCATAGTGCTGTTGGGCTTGATAAAGTCATCTTTGGCCAGAATGGTCACGCCATTGAGGTCTGTCACTGGCACCACGGAGCGATCGAAATAGCCGTTGGCTTGCGCATTGGCGGCACGCTGTTGGGAGGCGAGGGCAAAAGCATCGACATCCTCGCGCTTCCAGCCACCGAGTGTTGCTATTGTGTCGGCCCCAATCCCTTGAGGGACTGTTCCATCGTGGAAGTTGACTTCCGGGTCGTTCAACCAGGCACCGCCGGCAGCACCCATGGGAATACGTGACATAGACTCCACGCCACCAGCTACCACCAGCTCTTCCCAGCCAGAAGCCACTTTCATCGCCGCGAAATTAAAGGCTTCTAACCCTGAGGCACAAAAACGATCCAGCTGCACACCGGGCACGCTCTCGTCCCATTCGGCAAACTGCACAACGGTTTTGGCAATATCACCGCCCTGTTCACCAACAGGGGAGACACACCCCATCACCACATCATCGACCCGACTGGTGTCCAGGTCGTGGCGTTGTTGCAGCTCTTTCAGTAAGCCGGCGGCTAAAGCAACAGGTTTGACCTCATGGAGGTAACCGTCGCTCTTGCCTTTACTTCTCGGTGTTCTGATTGCGTCGTAGATGTAAGCTGTCTCTGGCATGGTGAGATCCTGTTTCTATGGAATAATGTGCATTTTTATATTGTTGCTTTTCATAAAGGGGGATAACAATGATGAAATTGGACATCTAATGTGCATAATGGGAGTCTGAGTTGATTTGGCTATTTGTGGAGAGTTGCGCATTAGCCAGTAAGTTTTATGGGGGGAGAAATGCAGGAAATATCCATCTCCAGCTATTTTTTGAGAGCAGTACTAAAGCAAGCGGCAGCACAGGGAGCGAATACCCAGCAGCTGCTGAGTCGGGCAAATATCCCTCCAAGGCTGTTGGGCAAGAGCGGGGCAAGGGTAACGGCGGAGCAGTTTGCCTCTCTGCAGACGATTACCATGCGTGAAATGAACGATGAATTATTAGGCTATTGCGGGCATCCGCAGAAATCAGGGACTTGGATAATTCTGAACCACTGGTTGATTCATGCCCAAAACCTGGGACAAGCGTTGAAACGTTTTTGCCACTTTTATGAAGTAATTGAACGAGGGTTTAAAGCGAAACTGGATTTGCGGGAAAATCATGTAACTATCTTGTTCAGGCCTTGGGGAGAAGAAACGCTTGAGCCTTATGCCTATGAACTTTTTCTGTTTTGCTTACACCGTTTTGCCTGTTGGTTGATAGAAGATAACTTGCCTGTAAAGCAAGTGACACTACCTTATTCTCAACCGGAGCAAGTTGATGAATATCGGGCCCTTTTCCCTCGTGCTGAATGTGTCTTTGAGCAAAGTGATTGTAGGATGGTGTTTGATCGTGATCTGTTAGACAAGCCCATAAAGCAAACGCCTGAGACACTCGCTCATTTTCTTCAGCAGCCATTGTTGAACATCCTTATTAACGATTACAACCAGCAAAGTTGGACTGCCAAGACCCGTGCCCTATTGCGTGATAGTTTGGATGATCTTCAATCGCTGGACGAGGTAGCCAAACAGTTCGGTGTTCATCCCAAAACATTACGGAGATCCTTAAAGATGGAAGGGATTGGCTACAGCGAACTTAAAAGCCAACTGCGACGGGATGTGGCCATTCGTCATTTGACTCGAACGGCGGATCCGATTGAGAAAATAGCCATTTTGGTCGGGTTTTCTGAAAGCTGTACTTTTATTCGGGCTTTTAAAAAGTGGACCGGAGTTACGCCTTCATCGTATCGAAAACTAGGTGAAGGAGAAGTTTTTGGAGAGGCAAAAAAAGCAAGTGAGCCAAATACTAAAAGTGAATTAAAGCAAAAATGAAAGAGATAATTCGAGAGGCGCGCGGTAAGATGCAGTCGGCTACATAATTTAACAAAGTGGAGTGGTAATTGAAGACTAGTTTAATCACCAGAGCCGGATATGAAGCCCTGCGCCAAGAGTTGGAAAATCTCTGGCGAAAGGAGGAAAGAAATAGAAAGTTTACGGTTCAGGATTAGAGAGCTAGAGATTACACTATCACTAGAGAACTTGAGAAAAGCAGTAAGCGCCTCATCAAACACACTCTAACCAAGCCCCTGGCCAACCGA
>CERE01108266.1_pt1 | contig 94100 bp, 85 predicted proteins | sample 530911 | NCBI WGS metagenome assembly CERE01 (sample SAMEA2621092, study PRJEB7988) | marine metagenome | biome: marine biome (ENVO:00000447); feature: mesopelagic zone (ENVO:00000213); material: "saline water (ENVO:00002010), including plankton (ENVO:xxxxxxxx)" | depth 800 m
TTGGGGCTTGTTGAATCCCATCCATGGGATTCAAAACTCTGAAAAAACACATTTCTCATACGGCCTCTTTCTCACTTCTTTGATTCTAAATCTCGTCGTTTACTTTTTGATTTTGCTGGCGCAGGGGTGTGGGGCGGCTTTGCCGCCGGTGGCTGTTTGTGGGGGAGGGGTGTTTACAGTTGTTTTTGTTTTTTTGATTTGTTTTCTTTTTGGCAGCGTTTACTGCAGAACTTTACTTCTGACCAATTGTTTCGCCATTTTTTTCTGTATTCCATGGGAAGATTGCAGTTTTGACAAATTTTATTTTCTTTGGCTTTCATTTCCAACCTTTAGTGCTTCCATCCAAACGTTGGCGACTACATTTAAAACGAGATACTGTTTGGGGACGAAGCTTTTCGTGTTTTAAATGGCCACGTTCGCTTGCACGTTTTCTCCATCGTTTGTAGCTGTTGGTATCCAATTGAGTTCGCATAAATCTCTCAATATCGTTTGGGCTTAATGAAAATTGTTTTTCTATGCTTTCAAAACCGCTGCGGTCTTCCCATGCCATACGGATGATTCGCTCTTTGACTTGCGGCTTAAACTGCTGCCAATTTTTTCTTTGTTTACTTGAAATTCCCATTGATTCTCCCTAATTTGAGATCCACTCGCATTTGTTTTTTAAAGGCATTTCATAGGCTTTTTCCTTAATTCCATTATATCAAAAATTTCTGGGCGAGAAAAGGCAGGTGAAAAGCCTTGTTTATTACAAAATTTCCAAGTTTCCGATCTCTTCTGGCCCTTATTTGCATTTAAAGTTATGAATAGCTGCTTGGAGACTAATATCCTTAATGGATTTTTCCGATAGATTAATATGTGTAGAGTGTTTGGTTTTAAATCCGTAATATCAAGTCAGGTTCATACTAGTTTGACTGAATCTGAAAATGCTTTGGCAATCCAAAGTAAAGAGCATCCTCATGGTTGGGGTGTGGCTTATTATGTTGCTGGTGCTCCTCACTTAATTAAAAATGTCGACTCTGCCGTAGAATCCAATTTGTTCAAAAGAGTTTCGGGTGTGGTTTCTTCAAATACAGTGGTAGCACATATTCGTAAAGCTACGCTTGGGGTAAATTCCATCGTAAACACTCATCCTTTTCAATATGGTCCTTGGGTTTTTGCTCATAATGGTCATATCCATGAATTTGAAAAATACAAAGAAGATCTTTTAAATTTAGTAGCTCCGAATTTACGAAGGTTTGTTTTAGGGGAAACTGACTCCGAACTTATCTTTTACGTAATCTTAAGCGAGCTTTACACTCATTACTCTATATTGGATCGCCCTAGTGTCAGTCAAATGTCTAAGGTGTTAGACCTCGCCTTGGAGAGAATCTGTAATCTAATCGGTGATTTCTCTGAAGAAGATACTAGCTCCTTAGAATGCAATTATTTAACTTTTGTCATAACCAATGGGGATGTGATTTTAGCTCATCAAGGTGGAAAAAAACTTTATTATTCCACTTATAAAAATCGATGCTCCGATCGTGATACTTGTTCTAGTTTTTCCCAAAGCTGTGAAGCTGAGTCGGAAGATGGTCAAGTTAACCATATGATATTTAGCTCAGAACCTCTTAGTGGAGAAAATGTGTGGCTGGAGTTGGAAAATGGGGAGTTAATGGGGGTAGACAATCATATGAAGATTTTTCGACGGGATAAAAAATAAAAAGCTAGTTAGAGATCTAACTAGCTTTTTTTTATGTTTATTATTTTTTAATTAATCTATAACTACACAGCTCAGGTGATTTGCTGAGGCTTTGTCTTTACCAACAACTCTTTCCAAAATGTGGTAGTCGGTATTATCTACTGTTAAAATTTCATCATAAAGTTTATTCATTGTGGTTTCATCTACAACTTTGGATTTACCTCTATTGATGTATCTTAAAATGTATTCTTGTAAGGCGCCACCTAAAGCTTTATTTTGATTGTCATTCAATCTAATTTCATCGCAAACTTTTTCACCGGATACAAATGCGATAGACTTGATGGATCTACGTAATGTCTGCATTTTTTCACGGTATTTTCTAGCACCTCGGTCTTTTTTCATCAAAGCCAGCATTGCTTTTTCTAATTTATTTTTGTTAGCGTTTAAGCGAACCAAAGCTTCAGCAGCAGGGCGATAAATGTACTTTTGATCGCTTTCCGCTTTGTACTTTGTTAAATGTCTAAGGAGACTTAAAATAATTTGGTCATCATTTGCAATGCTCATAGCGATGCTAACATCTCTGCGAAGATTGTGTTGGTCTATTTCTAGATCATCTAACAAGTCTTCTGTTAAGTCAGATTTACCATCTTTTAGTAAAGCCAATTGACCAGCAGCAACTGCTAATACTGGAGAGTTGATTTCTCTTAAGTAAGAGTCGATGCTTTTTCTTCCATTCAAAACTCGAGCGATTGTCTTAGCTGTTTCTTTTGGATAGGTTCTCGCCATACATTTCATCGCGATAAGCCCAGACTTTTTCATTTGTGCGTTCACAAAAGAATTATTCAATTGTCTTTCCATGATTTCTTCGATGATTTCAAAACCATACTTATGGCAACTTACATCCAATTGACGATCAACATCTAAGCTGCTCATTTCATACCAATAGTAATAGTCAAGGCCATGAACTGCTTGATCAGCGCTTTGCTTCTCGACAGCTTCCGCGCTACATGTTTCAGTCGTAGAAGCACAATTGTTTTCTACATACTTTTTCTGATCCAAGTCGTCACTGTTGTCGGCCGCCAGGGCTTCTTGTAAATGTTGCTCTAGTCTTTGTTTTAATTCTTGGTCTTCATAAGCAGGATCTAATTTTTCAACGGGATCGTTCTTCGCGGTATTCACTTGAATGATATCTATAGAATCAACATTATGGCTTGAAGAAACGTAAATCATAGGAATCTCTTCAGTGGATACTGAACCGTAGGCTTCTGCTCTCAGATAAGCAGACTTCAGCCTAACTTCATTGCCAACAAGAGTGATGATTCTAGTTTCTTTTCTTGGGGCGTGGAATGTTTGAATTTCTCCGCCATCTACTTCAAAAATTGCCGTTGAGTCGGCTTTAAGTCTTGCAATAAAGATGGCGCGCTCATCCACTTCATCTAGGTACTCGTAGTTTTCAGCTAATAGTTTAGAAAAACTCAGTACTTCGATTAAGTCCTTTTCATCATCTTTCATCGTTAGCTTGATCAGCTGTTGATCTAGCTTGGCGTATTTTTCACGTACTTCTTTAGAAGCTTTCGCTAGGTTTTCTTTTTCTTGATCTTCTCTATCGGTTTGTGCAACTTCAGGAGCCGGTGTAGCTGGGTTTTCTGTGTTGGCAGGAGTGGTGGTTGCCGTTTGCTCAGCAGGAGCAGGGCTATTCCCACCTGATCCACCTTTATTACAGGCAACTAGGCTCAAAATGCTAAATCCTACGATTAAACTAAGGCTTTTAAATTTCATAATAATATTCCTCCGACTATTATGAAAGCAAGGCCCACGCCAGACTCTAAGGGCTTTTAAAAGCTTGTTAAATGCCTTTGGCCAAAAAATTCAAAAGTGAGAGGCAAAAAACGTCATCAAGAAGCCGATTTTTGTCATATTTTTACAGTTTAATGCAGGGATTCTTTAAAAGAATGATTTTGATAGCTGTTAGAGGAGCTTTAAAAATTACTATAAGATAGGTGGTAAAAAGCTTGGTGCATAACACCAAGCTTTGTTCTTTAGGAGCCAATGATCTTTAGGGAAGAAATTAAAACGTCAGGGCAAATGATGCTTCCACCATTATCGATTACGTTTGCGCCTAAGTCTTCGATTCCCATTAATATGTCTTTTATATTACCAGCAACGAGAAAGTCCTGTAGGGGATTTACTAGATTTCCAAAGTCATACAAAAAGCCTTCTGCTTGGAATGAAAAATCTCCCGTAACAGAATTAAAACCAGCGTGTAGACCATTGAGTCTTACGATTTCAATCAGGCTTGGTTTCATTGCTTTGATGGCTGTGGTAGCAAGAGTACCTGAGCGTACAATAATATTGCTTGGTGAAATTCCCACTCTTCCGTTTCCTGAACGTGAGGCAGTGTGGGTGTTTTCAATGCCAAGTTTTTTAGAGTACTCATTGTTGCTAAAAAAACTATTTAGAACTCCATCCTGAATGATGCAATGTTTTTTGGTTGGGTTTCCTTCGCCGTCAAAAGGCTTGCGTCCCAGGCCTTTGTAATAACTAGGGTCATTTTCAATATGCAATAAGCCTGAGGCGATTTTTTCTCCCTGTTTTTTATCAAACAAAGAAAAGCCTTGGTCCACCGTATCGGCATTTAACATTGGCAGAAGTAGACTAAGCAAGCTAGCAAAGGCTTTCCTTTCAAAAACGATCGGGTAGTCGCCAGTTTCAGGTGATTTTGCACCGAGTAGGCCAAGGCTGTGTTTTTTGATACGATCGACAAACATTTCATTGGTGATCATGTCATCGTAATCGTGAGTCGTGAAGCTAAAGTGTCCACTGGCTCTTTTTCCATCCTTTTCTCCTAATAGTTCGCTAGAAAGAGAGTAGTAAGATTTTTGGTAAGAATTAGAATCTCCAAGTTTATTGTAAAGGCTTACGTTAGAGTAGGATTCACTAAAACTCGTATTTCTAACTTTTTTCAGGTTTTCATCACAAGCCCATAAAAGCTCTTCAAGCTCTTTGGTCCTTTCTACTTTTTGGTCCGAGTTTATTTGCTCTGGAAAATAAGCTTCGATATCGCCACTAGATTCAATTTTATCATTGAGTAGGATGTTTTCATTGGCCTTTGCAAATTGCAGAGCTTCTGCCTGTTGGTTAAAAAGTTTTTCTAAGTCCTCTTTTTTACTAGTTTCAGAGGAAAAGAAAACTTCTTTTTGATCCTTTACTAATCGTACTCCAAGGCTAAAATCTTCGCCGATAGAAATCTCTTCTAATTTTTTTTCTAAAAAACTAACGGAGTTTGATTTTCCGCTGATTTGAATTACTTCGATTTCGATGGAGTTCTTCTTTGCTAGGTCATATAAAAACTCGATGGATTCATTATTAGTCATTTGCAGCTCCTCCTACAGTGATCTCGGAAACCAAAAGAGGGGGTTGACCTACAGTCACGGGAACCCAACCACTCACGGATCCACAGGTTCCAGGTGATAGTTTTAAATCTTTTCCAACTTTAGTTATTTTACTTAAAGTATCAAAGCCAGTTCCAATCAAACTAGCTCCTTTTACCGTTTCTTCTAATTGTCCTTTACGAATGATACGTCCTTCTGTAACCGCAAAGTTATAGGCGCCTGTGCCAGTGTCTACAGAGCCGCCACCTAGTTTTTGCGCAAACAAACCATAGTCAACGTCTTTAATCATGTCTTCTAATTCATGAGGACCTGGAGCTATGTAGGTGTTTCTCATTCTAGAGGCCGGAGCATAGTGGTAAGATTGGCGACGACCACTACCGCTTCTTGGGTAGCCAGTTTTGATAGCGCCCATTTTATCAACGATATAATTTTTTAAAACTCCATTTTCAATCAGAGTGGTGTTTTGAGTTCTCATGCCTTCATCATCAAATTCTAAGCTTCCCCATTCGTATTGCATCTGACCATTGTCAATGGCAGTCACTTCTTCGTGTGCGATTTTTTCACCCATTTTTCCACTGAACACACTAGCGCCAGTGGCAACTGAGGTTGTCTCTAGACCATGACCACAAGCTTCGTGAAAAATCACACCACCGAATCCATTATTTAAAATAACAGGAAGTTTTCCGGCAGGAGCGTTTTTGGCGCTTAAAAGCCTAATTGCTTGTTCCACGGCGTCTTTTGTCATTTGTTTTGCGTCTAGGTTTTTGAAAAGCTCACTGCCCATCATAAAACCTTTTCTTTCTAGGCCTTGGCTTTTCGCCCCGCCATCTGTAGCTACAGCATTAATGATTACCTGGGAGTAAGGGCGGACGTCTTCAACAAAGACTCCTTCAGAGTTTGCAATTAAAACCTCTTGTACTTGTTGGTTCATACTAAGTTGTAGTTGTGAAACTTTATCACTCACGGATCTACCGAAGCTATCTAAGTCAGATAGGTAGTTGATTTTTTCTTTCAGGCTTTGGTCCCAAGGTTTTATGTTTAAGCTGATCAAAGAATTACTCTCAGGCTGCGCTAAAAAGCTTTGCGGCTTAAGATTAGAATTTGTTTTTCGGTAAATGAGTTGATCTACCAAATCACGTAAAGAGTTTTCAGTTGGTCTACTGGTGGTTGCGTAGAGGATTTCTTCACCAAGAAATAGTCTCAGGCCTAGACCGTAATCAAGGTCGGAGCTTATGCCGTCTACTTGTTTGTCCAAAAACTTAATGCTTTGAGAAAACTTTTTTTCTACAAAGATTTCTGCGAAGTCTGCGCCTTTTTCTAAGGCGTAAGAGATTGTGTTTTCGATTAGTGATTTTTCTAGTAACATTCTGCCTTCCTGGTTCACTGATTTACAGGGAATAGTCTATAAGAGCTTTTTCTTTAGGTCATGAAAAAATCCAAAGCTGGACATATATGATGCGTTAAGGATAGCGATTTGAAATAGGTCCAGGCAAACTGTTTAGGAAAGATGAAGATGCTAGGTGAGGTTAATAAAATGAATGAATTTTCAGCTGGAATTGGTTTACGAACACAACATTTTCCGCATATAGAAAATAGAGGAAGAATTAGAGTTGATTGGTTCGAAGCCATTTCTGAAAACTTCATAGATACGAGAGGTCGGCCATTTAGAATTTTAGAAAAACTTCGGCAAGATTTTCCTATCGCTTTGCATGGGGTGAGTTTAAATATAGCTAGCAGTGATAATCTTGACTTTCAATATTTAGAAAAACTTAAAAGCTTATATCAAATTATTGATCCATTTGTCGTTTCGGATCATATGTGTTGGACTGGTTTCAACGCTCACCAAAGTCATGATCTTCTTCCGTTTCCTAGGACCAAAGAATTTTTGCAGTACATCTGTGAAAAAATAGAAAAATTGCAAGAATTTATGGGGAGAGAGTTTGCGTTTGAAAACTTAAGTGCCTATTTCGATTTTGAAGAAGCTGAATTTACGGAAGCTCAGTTTATTAATGAAATCTGTGAACGAACAGGAAGCAAAATGCTATTGGATATAAACAATGTGTTTGTAAACGCAAAGAATTTTTCTACCGATCCGATGGAGTATTTTCGGCAAATAGATTTTAAACATGTGGTGCAATTGCATATAGCAAGTTATAGCGATAAAGGGCAATACCTTTACGATACTCATTCAGGAGGAATTTACCCCGATTTAATTGAGATTTTTAAAAAAATCGCACCTAATTTAAAATCACCAAAAGTCTTGATGGAATGGGACCAAGACATTCCAGGACTACCAGAGGTGGAGAATGAAGTCTTTAAATTAAAAAGCCTATGGGAGCGTTTATGAAGCTTCGGCAAAAAGAAATTTTAGATTTTATCACTGGACGCTCACAAAAATTGCCAGAAGGGCTTGTTTTTCCTAGTAAGTTAAAAAGCCCTCTTGCAAGTCTGGAAATTTATCAAAAGGCATATAGAGCTACTTTTTTTGAAGTCCTCGGCGCAAATTTTGAGAGTGTTTGGAAGCTCATGGGAGACGATGATTTCTTAAAGCTTTGTGATTCTTTTCGTGAAAAGCATTTGTCTAAATCTTACAATGTAGATGACTTGGGCTTAGAGTTTCCAGAGTTTATCGTTAATAGTAAATGGCATCAGGAGATTCCTTATTTAGCGGACTTGGCGAGTTTGGATCGAGCGGTGTTTTTGCAATTTCGAAGGGCTCAAGTGGAGCATAAAAGCTCAAAGATTAGTCCGCAGTCTAAAGACTTAGACTTACGAACTCAGCAAAATGCTTTTATTTGGTTAGAGTCAGGATTTAATATTTTTCAGCTTTGGTCAGACCTTTCTGATGATAAAGGTTTTGAAGAAATCAAAAGTCTTGATCAAGGAGTTCTAGTCTATAAAGCCAATAATCTGTTAAAAGTAATGCCTTTCAATGAGAGCGAAATGTATTTGGTAAAGGCTCTTTTAAGTGGCCTTAGGCTTTCTGAGGCTGTTGGTCTTTGCGTAGAAGTGGAATTAGATCTTAGTCATTTACAAGAAACTCTCCATAAACTTCAAGGCATTCCAGGACTTTATTTAGTAGAAGTTTGAAGAAAATATATTATTGCGAGAATGAGTAAGTTAACTGATTTTATCCTTCGAATTTTGCAGAGGCGAAACTTACAAAATAGCCTGTAAAAAGGATTTGAGTAAGCTTTGGCTGTAGAAATTCATTACATTATTTTGTATATCTCAGGAAACACAATTCAGGAGTTTTAGTTTATGAAATATACAATGCTTTTATTCTTTCTATTTTGTTCAAACCTTCAAGCTGAAGGGGTAGTCTATTCAGATCAAAAAATAGGTGACATTAGAATTACCCAAACTGGAGGTACCACAATAGTGAGGGGGCCTAATGGAACTATGGTTACTAGGTCAAGCAACAAGGATGAAATTAATGGTTCTTGGCCAAAAGGTATCCACGTATCTTTATCGAAAGTAATATCAAGTTCCCATATACCTGATTTTATTCAAATTAATAATATGAAGATGGAAATGAATGACGGAGAAGTTTATACTGTGCTGTCTCTTACAAAAGAAGAATCAAAAACTTCGGAAGCACGAAAAATTATTGAACAAAGAGCAGCGAGTATTTGTGAAGTTTCACAAACTCATCCTTATTTGATTGAATATGATTCTGCTCAATCCTGGTTTGGGGGGAAATTGATAGAGTATTCTACGAGTGATTCTGAAGAGGGAGAAAGTGTGTTTTCAGTATATGATCCTGGCAAATGGTTTTCAGGTGCAGAGTATTTTGACTATATTCGATGTGGAAGATTCCCTTTGAATTATGTGAAATAGAACATCGATAAAAAAAAGTTCCTTCAGCTTAGCCCAAGGAACTTTTTTGTTTTTAGCTATAAAGCTTCTTACATAGAATCTTTTTTCTTTTTAGCTTTTTCTTCTTTTAATTTTTCCATTCTAGCTTGGAACTTTGCTTTATCGGTAACTCCGCCAGCTTTTTCACACTCTGCTTTAGAGGCTTTATGTTCCCAACCTTGGCCTTTACATTCATTGTTGCCATGACAAGAGTAGCTTTTGCCGTCTAAGGTTTTGCCGCCACAGGCGCCTTGACCACTACAGCCATTAGACCCGTAGCACTTAACTTTTGTATCTGCAGAAGCTGTACTTGGACTAACTCCAAAACTACCAGCAACTAATCCCGCAATGGCACACTTCACTAAAATTTCTGACTTTTTCATAATCTTACTCCCTCAATTGATTAAAATAAAAAAGGCCATGGAATACCACGGCCTCGATAGCATTCTGAATATAGGTGTTAATTATAGCTGAGAGTTTACAAAATCCCAGTTAATTAATTTCCAGAATGACTCGATGTATTTTGGGCGAGCATTTCTGTAGTCCACATAGTAAGCATGTTCCCATACATCAATTGTCATCAAAGCTTTTAAACCTTCAGTCATTGGAGTTCCAGCATTTGAAGAGTTGTAAATTTCTAAATCACCATCTTTGTTAGCAACTAGCCAAGTCCAACCAGAACCAAAGTTAGTAGCAGCAGAGTTAGTGAATTCTTCAGCAAATTTGTCGAAGCTTCCCCATTTTGCATTGATTTTTTCAGCAACGGCACCGGTCGCTGCTCCGCCACCATTTGGGCTTAAGCAATTCCAGTAAAAAGTGTGGTTCCAAACCTGAGCAGCATTATTAAACATACCGCCAGAGCTTTTCATGATGATGTCTTCTAAAGACATTTCAGCAAACTCAGTGCCTTCGATGGCAGCGTTTAATTTAGTTACATATGCATTGTGGTGTTTACCATAGTGAAAATCGATTGTTTCTGCAGAAATGTGTGGCGCCAAAGCGTCTTTTGACCAAGGCAATTCAGGTAATGTGATAGCCATTTTGTCTCTCCTTAAATAAGTAGTTAATTACGAATATCAAAAATTAAAAAATTTTTGGGCTTTCATTTTGTTTTCATTTATATTTATCCTGATCACAAATTATTTCAAGGCTAGAACTAGATTCTACTACTAGATGCAGTGCAGAATATTAAAGAAAGAGGGATTTTGGCTATGCAAAAAGCAATTCGTATTCAAACCAATGGCAAAGGCTTAATACTTATTACAAATGAATTAAACCAGCAATTAGAAGCTTTTTCTGGGAATGGCTTATTGAATCTATTTATTACGCACACCTCCTGTTCCTTATTAATTCAAGAGAATGCCGATCCAACAGCTAGGGCAGATCTCGAGGAGTTTTTTGATCGCCTAGCTCCCGAACATCAATCCTGGCATCGACATACCTTAGAAGGGCCAGATGATACGACTTCTCATTTAAAGGCTGCACTCACTCAGACTAGTCTCAATATTCCAATCATCAATGGAAAGATGGCCTTAGGGACATGGCAGGGTGTTTATTTGTTCGAGCACCGAAATGCCTCCCATCAAAGAGAGATTATTTTAAGTCTTTTGCCGCTCTAAGGAGTTTTTAAAAGAGACTCAATTATAGGGGACAGTTAAGGAAGTTTTCTGAGAAGAGGTATTGCTAATTATAAACTGGCCCCTTTAGTTGCGGATAGGCTTTAATAGCTACTGAAAAAGATTTGTTTAAATGAGCTTGTCCGAGTTTTGATTTTCCTTGCAATGAATACAGAAAAGAATTTCAAGCCTTTAACACTCGTTCATACGCAATTAAAGGGGCCAGTTTATGCAAATTAAAACTTGATTCGGACAAATTTAAATAAACTCATTATATCTTGGTATTGTGTATTTTCATCCGCAATTAAGTGGGCCAGTTTTTAAATTTTCTGAAATTCTGAGCTTCAAATATTCCAGGGACGAAATAAGGAACGCTGGAAAAAACAAGATTTAACTTTGCTTGCCTCAATCCGTCGGCAACAAACTGTGCCAGTTCTCAGTTTCTATAATTAAGGCTTCAGCTTTAAAAGATGTATTTTGGCAGAGAAAGCTCAAGACTTTCAAAATACCCAGATGCAAGTATAAGCCAAGTATTTTAGAGTATCGTTTTTTGTTAACTGGGCCTACTTTTGTTTATTTGTAGGACAAGATAGCAGGGGAAAGCTTTTGGTTTACTTTTTTGTATAAACTTGTTTTTCTAAGGCTATAAAAACAAGGAGATTCAAATGGCAGCAAAGCAAGCGGTTTTAGGAAAGAAGGTTCCAGCATTTAAATTAGAAAGTTCTAGTGGTGATACGAGAAAACTCTCTGATTTTAAAGGAAAGAATGTTGTGATTTATTTTTACCCTAAAGACAGTACTCCGGGCTGTACCACCGAGGGGCAAGATTTCAATGCTGCATTGGCAAAATTTAAAAGGCAAGAAACCATTATACTAGGTGTATCTCGAGATAGCATTGAGTCCCATTTAAAATTTATCGACAAGCAAGGTTTTAAATTTGAATTACTAAGTGACCCAGATGAAATGCTCTGTGAAATGTTTGATGTGATGAAAATGAAGAACCTTTACGGTAGAAAATTTCGCGGTGTTGAGCGCTCTACCTTTTTAATAGATGCTAGTGGTAAGCTGGTAAAAGAGTGGAGAAAGGTAAAAGTCAAAGGTCACGTAGATGAGGTTTTAGAGGCGGTTAAAAGTCTAAATAAAGCTTAGTCAAACCAAAGGCTGTATTTTTCAAGCTTTATACTTCTTTTTGAAATGCTCTGATATTCTTGTTGGTGCATGGCAAAGAGAAAACGCTCAAAAAAAATGAGCAAAAAAAAGAAAAAAAATAAAGCGAAGTCGTGGTCAAAATACCATGTCTTCGTTTTTTTATTATGCCTATGGGGATTGAGCAATTTTGTTCATCAAATTTATCGCCATCCAAGCATTTTATTTTTACCGATTAGTGGACTGTTTAATAAAACAGTTTTTGAAACTTATGATTCCTATCAAAGAGCCATTCATGAAAGCTCTGGAAATCACTTGGACCCCTATTTTATGACAAGTTTAATTCAAGTAGAGTCCATGGGAAATCCTCTTGCTACTACCTATTGGAATTTTAATTTTTTGACTGAGCCATGGAATATGTATGCCCCTGCATCCAGTGCTACCGGATTGTTACAAGTGACTAAACCAACTTGGGATAGAGTGATTAAATATTGCCAAAATGCAAAGGCTAGTCTCCGAAACCAGTATTGCAATCACTGGTTTGGTTCTTACCGAGTTTTACCGAGTCATGCCATTGAGCTAACCAGTTTTTGGTTTCTAAAGCATTTAAAGCAGTGGAGAGCACTTTCTCCCAAAAATACCAGAAAAAGTCTGTCGGTTCTTCATCTCTGTGGACCAGCAAAGGCAAAGCGCTTTATTCGAAAATCTTTTCAATGGGCCGCCCTAGGGCGATGTGGGAGCCATTCTCCTAAAAGCTACTATTCAAAGATAGAGCAGCAGAGAAGGAAACTGAGGAGCATAATAAATACAAAGTATAGATTGGCTAAAGCAGATTGATTTCTACGCGCAGGACTAAAGCTGTAATTATGGCATATCAAAGCAGTTTACTTGACAAATAGCGAGTAAAAAATAGAATGAAAGTAGTTTAGCGGTATGTAAGCGGGTGAGAGATTATGGAAATGGAAGATAAAACAAACAGATTTGAAGTATTAGGTAGGTATCTAAAGCAAAAGCGTAAGGCCAGCGGTCTTACTCAGTGGGATGTTGCGAGAGAGTTAGGTTACACTTCACCTCAGTTTATTAGTAACTTTGAGCGAGGTTTATGTGCACCGTCTTTTGACACACTTCCTAAGTTGATTGGAATGTATAAGATTCCAAAAGACGAAATCATTAATTTGCTTTTGAAACAACAAGAAGAGTATTTAAGAGCAAAGCTTTTCAACGAGCAGGTTTACGAAAACCAAGCATAAGTGGATACTTAAAATCAGATGAAAACGAGCAGGTGATAAACCTGCTTTTTTTATGTCAAATTTAGCTCTAACTAAGTGCATGGCTTCGGTTTTTTAAAGAGAGTGAAGACTCAGGTGAAAAATAAGTAGTCTTTTCAGCTTCATTTTTTATCAACTTAAATCTTTTCAGCTAATCTTTTAATTTCAGCGATTTGGTCAAAAGCATTTAGGGACGAAGGTTCGAACTAATAAAAAGCCATTGTGCAGCCTTTGGTATCATAAAATGCTAATCGGTATTCCTTAAGTTTATGCAAAACATAAAAGTCCTACTATAAAGATGAGTTTATTTTATAAACTTAAGTCTAAAGCCTCTGTAAGCATTACACTTTCATGGCTTACTTTGCAAAATCCCTTAAAAATATGCATTCTTAGCGCAGCTATGCTGAAAGACTCGACTTTGGCATGGGCCATGCAATGAATGTTTGTGTGGCAATTTTGTGGTGTCACAAAGACCCTGGGGGGGGGATGCAAAACTTTTTCGTTCTTACTTCAATATTTTTATTTTTAGGAACAAGTGCTTTTGGTCAATCTAGTCGTTTGCAACTTACAGATTCAGTAGAAGGGGCTTCAAACTTTGGAGCAACTATTGAGTTGGATTATAGTCTGCAAAAAAATGAAGCTGGAAACGAGGTGAATGCTTCTACAAGTATGATTGGTTTGAGCTACGAGGATCAGCTAGAAAATGATTTTGATTATTTTCTGAGGTCTTATTTTTATTTTGACCAAGAGTTAAGTCAAATTGATCAGGGAGAAAAACGTGCTGATTTTAGAGATCCAATTTTCGAGGCCGGCACACCAGTAAGTCTTCTGCCAGAAAATATTTTAAAATCACAAAGTCTAAGTGTTCAAGCGAGTCTGGGTAGCTCGGCTGCATCAAGACTCATCGATAAAAAAGCGAGCTTGGCTTTAAAGTTTCAGTATCAATTGCCAATTTCTTTTTTCACTTTTGCACAATACCAACGAATCACAAGAAACTTTTTTAGCAAAGAGATCACTGAGGATGGAAACATCAATAATCCTTGGGCCTATCGTTTGGCCAATCAAATCATTGTTCCAATAGGAAAAAGTCTCACTATAGAAGCGGCTCTTTTGTACGATTTAAATCGCAGTTTTCAGGGTGTTTTGAAAGACGGAATATCTACGGACTATAAAATTAAATATTCTTTTGAAGACTTTTACGCCTATGCGGGATTGATCAGTGTAGGGGTTCAAACCAAAGCAGCGGATGGTTCTACCAATCAGTTGCGTTTTATTGATGAGAAAGCACCTAGTTCATATGTCGGCATAGGATCTATATTTTAATTAAGGGGAAAATTATGAGAAACACAAACGGATTAAAGGCGATTCAGTTATTGGTATTCAGTGCTGTGTTTTTATTGGCTGCTTGTGCCAAGGACAAAGCTGTAAACACGGACGGACTTACAGATCCTGAAAAAAATGGTTTTATTGAAGGAAGTCGAGTGGAGAAGCTTCAGCTTTTGGGCACGCAACAAAGTCTTGTGTCTACCCAAGAAACTGGTAGCAAAGAGTACTTATTAGTAAGGTCTATTCAAAAGGCTAACGGAAATTTTCGATTGATCCCGGGTTTTCAATACAATTATGGTGCGGTGGTTTTTCGAATTGGTGAGAAGTTTTTAGATGTTTTACCCTCGAATAATTTTCAATTTTCTAGATTTGGCTACTCCTACATTCCTACAGATATCATTTTGAAAAATGAACCCATAGTACGTTTTCCAATTACCAAACACTTTGATGTAGGCTTTGAAAAAAATGACTACGGGGAAACTACCAATGTCTTAACGGAGTTAGAAGATGGACCTTGGTTTGCTCGTCAATACATGAAGGTGGATTGGACACAACCTACGACAAAAGGTTTTAGGATCGCAAGTAGCGTTGGCTATGCTGAGTATTACCAGGAAGAAAATGCTTATTTAGAAAAGGCTTTGAATCTTTTTGATGATGGCAGTTTCGAGATCGACATGACTTCCACGCTTTCAGAAATTTATAATCCAAATTCTTATTCTGTGAGCACTAAGACTACTTTTTTAGCTTTAGCAAATACTGATTTTAAAGCACGCTACTATGAGGATGAGGATTTCAATAAGTTTGGAATCTTTAGAACCTTTAAATACAAAATTGGAATGCAAAGAGATTTAATGGATAAAGATCTAGAGAAGTTTGCTCAAGTCTTTAATCTTTGCGCCAAATCACAAGGTGGGGCTTGTAGCACAAATAAAGTGGTTTGGAATTTATCCAATAGTTTTACGGATGAAGCTGAGTATTTTGCGTATCGTGAGTTAGCGCAGAAGGCCGTTTCTGCGTGGAACAAAGTCTTTCAAAAGGCATTGGACCGAGCGGATGAAGTTGTTAGCTTGTCGGATGAAATGGTTGATTTAAGTTCGGTTCGCCATAATGTCATTGCGTATGTACAAGATGATTTTAATGGTGGAGGTTTGCTAGGAGTTGCGCAATTCACAACAAATCCTATGACAGGAGAAACGGTTAAAGCCAGAGCTTCTGTGTTTAAGGACGGCATTGAGATGATGAAGGGCGCGATTGATCATAGCTTAGACGCCTTGATTGTGAATCCGGCGGCTTTACTAGACTTTCTGTTTGATGGAAGACTGGGCGTGGAGCAAGTGAAGATGAGCCTTCAAGACCAATCCCATTCTCGTAAAGAAAGTGGTTTAGGGGCTCTGCAAAAAGTGAAAGCCATTGATTTAGATCAACTCCAGTCTAATCGCTATGGTCTAAACAAAGCTCTTAAGGTGATGGAATCTACGGGGCACTACAATTCTTCTATGCATAAATTTCTTAATTCCGATGAAAGCGCAGAGGATCGCTATTTAATTAAAAATTTAGAAACACAAACTTACGGAGACCAAACTTACTTTGGGCATGATTTAGATTTTGCCGGAGAAGAAAAGTATTTAAGTGAAAATCAGAAAAATGTTTTAATTAATAGTTTAACGCAAGTTCAAGATATTATGCAGGCTGGTCGAAAAAATGAAATTCTTGGCAAGCATGCTAAGCTTTTTGGTGACTCTATGAAAGAGTATATGAATATCTACGAGGCTAGAGAACAAAATATGGCCGAAATGGGAATTCATAGTGCGGAAATTGTAGAAGAAGGTGTCCTGCACTACATTAAGAACGAAGTTTTAAAAAGCCTTAAAGGTAGCTTAGGTGCAAATTTAACAGATGAAGAAACCTTAAAAGAGTTAAGAAAGCGAATTGAGGCTGGGGAAACAAAAGCAATCGTTGAAGCCTTGGTATTGGATTTGGGTACAGGCTCTAGTCTACGAGAGCACATTAAATCGGAAGTGGGAAAAAGGGTTTTCTATACCACTTTACTACATGAAATGGGGCACGCTTTTGGTTTAAGGCATAACTTTATTGCAAGTGTTGATGAAAAGAACTTTCACCCTAAGTATCACGAGATCAAACAAAAACTACAAGCGGGGGATCAAAGTTTTAGTCCCTATGACTTAGAAAAATGGTCTTTCTCTTCTGTGATGGACTATAATGCCGGCTTCGTGAGTGACTTGGATGAACTAGGTCCTTATGATCAAGCGGCCATTCAATACGCCTATAATCCTGAAAAATCACAGAACAAAACTTATCTATTTTGCTCTGATGAAGATGTAGCAGATAACTTTTTATGTAATCGTCATGATCGTGGTTTAAATTTATCGGAAATTACTTTGAACCATATCCGCTCTTACAAAAATCGTTACTACAAAGCCTACTTTCGCCAGGGAAGAACTATTTTTCGCTCAGGAGCTGCAGGTTTAATGTATCGCTATATGCTACCTATCCGTAGTGTAATGGACGAGTCCATTTACCAGCTGATTCATTCAACTCCTGCCCCTCCGCGAATGAGTGCTCTGGGTTGTAGTTCTATGGCTGACGCTAGTTCCGTAGCCAACCGTGAGTTTTTGGTAAATATTTGTCAAATGGATCAGCTCGAGAACTTTTTAATACAAAATAAAATAGATAAAAAGGCGATAGATCTCGATGCGCCGGAGTATGCTCTTAATCTAAATCAATCGATTCAGAACTTTATTCCAATGCAAAGAGGGGATTTGGTCTTAGCTACTCTTTTGGCGAAAAACTTTTATCGAGAGATTTTAAGTAGTCCAGAGCCAGGGGCTTATTTAGAAGAAGTCGTCGATGGTGAGAAGCGTTTGACCCAAATTCCTGGAGCTGGGCCAATCAGTAGGTATTCAGGAGATACTGGAACTTGGGTGGCTAAGGTTCAAGAGGGGCTAGCAAATTTAGCACAAAGTAGAAACTTGGTTCCAAGTAGCTTTGTTTCGCAACATATCTATAATGTGACTAATGTTGATATAGGGATCGGAAAGTATTTTAAGTCAATGGTCAAAAGCAATGCTCAAAGAACCGAAGTGCAAAACACGGGGAGTTTGATTGAAAAATACTATGCCATGATGTTACTGAGTACTAGATATTTACCGGTTCCTAAGTATTATCGCGCTAGCCTTAGTGGTAATGCTTATATTTATCCCCACACAAGAAGTTTTGCTTTAGAGATGTTTTCAAAGCTGATTCAAAAAGATGAATATATGTCGGAAATTCCATATGTGAAAACATTTACTGGAGAGTCTGGAAGAGCGAAAATTGCTAGTACCCAAGACATAAACACCCAAAACATTGCGAGTATTTACTCGGCAATTAGTTTTATCACCGATCAAGACTCTAGTTTCCAGAGAAAGATTAGTGTTGATACTGATCGCGGAAATTGTGAGTCAGAGGCAGCAAAGAATAACACTCGTTTCGTGGCGGTAGAAATTCAGAACAAAGTTCTTTGCGCATTTGATGATATTGATGGTAAGTCTATTGTTTTACCAATGCTTGAGAAAGTGAAGCTTGCTCTTGATGAAGTAAAACGTTGGCAAAAAGCCAAGATAGAAGCTCCACAATTGGTTGAAAAAGCACAAATGGACATTGCCTTGATGGAAACTAAAAGAGAAGAAAGCTACCAAAAACTTTCTGCAGGAGCTGAAGGTTTTGAAGAGTTAAAATCTAGTTTGGAATTGGTATCGTCTGATGATTTCTACAAGCTTTTGAAGGGATTGGTTTCTCAGCCCTTGTTTAATTTACTAAAAAAGAATGAGCAAATACAAACGGATTCTTTTCAAGTGGTAGTAAATCAATTGGCGAAAATTATTGTTGCGCAAGTGGATGGTGGAGTTCCAAGTTTTCAAAAACGAGTGAATGAGCTTTTAGAAAGCCAAGAAGCTAAAAAAGTATCTATAAAATTTGTTAGTGATGATAAGATTCAAGGAGCTAGTGCAGAGGAATCTCAGTACATTCGTTTTCCTGAAGGCGTGCAAGCGGCTTATATAAAGACAGATTTGCAAGCTTTGATTCTTGCGGCAAAGGCAGAAGAAGAGCCAGCACCAAATTACATTAGTGATGCGCAGTTAACTCAATTGGCACAATTTTACATTGATCTATTGCTATTTAAGGCAGAGATGGATGCTGCGGTTGAGTTATTGGTTCAGGCAAATGGTGCTGATATTCTTCTCTCTAGAGCTGTAAGCAGTTTAGATTCGGCAAAAGCTCCCGTTGACGAATTTAAAAGGATTGTAGATTTTTATGTTCGTTAGCTAGTTTTTGGGCTAGAGGCAATGGTTTTCAAACGATCTAAAACCTCTAGCCAAACTTTCTTTTTCTCCGGTTTTAAGACCAAGAAAAACATATTACCTCGAGAATAAAAATTATTGGCGGCAAACTCTGCCGCTGCATCTTCTCCCATAAACAAGTCGGCCCTAGCATTTCCTTTGATTGATCCACCAGTATCATGGTCGATGAAAAATCGATTGAATCTCTTAAACTTAGTAGAGCCATTTTCATCTCTAAACGGCATACTTCCTTGAATAAAACTAAGGCCTCCTTTGAAAGCATAAAGGCCATTATCGGTTGCAATGCTTCGACCGTTGGTTAGGGGAGTTAGCTCACTTCCCAATGGGGGATGCTCCGTAGGCCTGAAGAAAACATAACTAGGGCAATAAGAATAAATCTCTTCCCACTTGTTTGGATTTGCATTTAGGAATCGTTTTTGAGAGGCATTGCTAAGATTTTTGATATAGCCCTTTTTTTTCATATACTTTGAAATGTATCGCCAGCGTTTTCCGTTAGTTCCTTCGTAGCTGATGTACTGATAATGCACTCCATTTTCATTGATGATTTTGAGTCTTCCACCGCCTTGAATTTGTAGTACATAGTTATCAAATAGGTCTTTTGTGTAAACCAAATCATAGGCACTAAATTGAAGCTTCTTTTTAAAGTCGATATCAATTCGATCATAATCAAGAAGTTTTCTCTCTTGTGGTCTGCGATAGATTCCCCATTGATAATCCCCCTCAGGGTGAAGCTTCGCTTCTATGGTTGGAGTGTAATAGGCGGTAAAGAGACTAGCTTTTTTGGCGTCTTGGTCTTTTGGGCGATATAAGTTAAAGTTTCTTTTTAGTCTCTGGTTTAATTGGTCGTTACATAAGACTTTTTTAGTTTGAGGCTCAGTAATGCAATCCTTCCATTCGTTAAAGAACTTTTGAAAAGCAAGGATGCTGGCAGGTATGATATTGCTAGAAAATTTATGCTGGTCAAATTGGATACTGTGATTCAAGTTGAGTGATTTAAATTTTCTAATTTGTCGAAATAAGGCTAGCTGCATTTCTTGCCCGAGAAGATCGTCGCTAAAACGAGGCCATTGATTTGCGCTAAGTAATTTTACTGGTGGTTTAAATGACTTTATGCTTTCAATGTCATTTTGCGTGTGTGCTGAAAGTGTAAAGCTAAGAACCAGCATCATGCTGGTTTTAAAAAAGATTTTCATGTTAAAGCCCCCGCATCCTTGCAGATTCTAAATTGTTATTCTATTAGGTTAAAGTTTTTCCCATAAATAAAAGTCTGAAGTCGTCAAAACTTCTCTGTACCTGGTGGGAAAATCCAAGTTTTTGATAAAATTGAACATTGTCCGAATCTGGTCGAGTAACAATATGGATTCCGTTTTTATGTTCTTTTTCAAGCTCAGTGCATACTTCTTCGATGAGTTTTCTACCCAAACCTTGCCCTCTAAACTTAGCAGAGGCATTTATGTGAATGTGTGCTGGGTAATCAGAGAACTGGTCGGAGAATAGCTCATAGGAGCGAAATACTTTCTTTAGATTTAAGGCCTTTTCCGAGTCTGGACATACTAAAATATAGGCTTTAACAATATTGTTTTCTAAAGCTAGATAGATCCATTCAGGATGGCTTTCAATGTAATACTCTGTCCATTTTTTGAAAGCTTCGTTTTTCTCTTCTTCTGTAGATAAAATAAGCTCGGTTGATTCTAAAAAAATGCCTTTGATTTGACTCAAATGCTGTATCTTCGATCCGCTGTGTAAGTATTTTTTTATTTCGAACATAGTTAAATTTTTGCGAAGCTTTTGCCATCTTTCAACAAGAATGCAAAGTGTTGAAGGAGATAAAGTTCTTGATTAAAGCTTCTTATGGCTAGGCCAAAGAAATACTTTTTAAAAAGGTCCAGGTTTGCGCTTTCATGGAGCAGCTTTTTAAAAATTCTTGTGTTTTCGTTTTTCATTACTGTTATTTACATCTCTATTTTAATAAGCATTAAAATGACTTTTTACTAAAAAAAGTGACTTGTGTGTCTGAGAGAGGTTTTTTATTTTTTAAAGATTACAAATTTGTAGCCAGCGGCTTTTAAATTACCGATTAAGCTAGGGAGAATGGCTCGAGTTTGTGGTTGGATATCATGAAATAAAATGATGCCCGATTGTTTCTGGTTGATTTGATTTACTACCGAGTTATAAAGCTCTTCTGGATTTCGAAGTTTCCAGTCTTCAGTATCTATGCTCCAGAAAAAGTCGGCTAAGGGATAATTTTTAACATATTTTTTTAGACGAGAATTTTTACTTCCGTATGGAAAACGAAAAAACACATGAGCCTGATTGCTTAGATTTTCGAGGACATCAATTCCTTTTTTAATGTTCTTTTTTGCTTTTCGCAGGGATTGCTTTGCGAGATTGCTATGGTCGTAAGAGTGAGAACCGTAGGTGTGACCTTTTTCAATTCCTAGCTTTACAATTTCAGGCTTGGCCTCAAGCTTTATTCCAACACTGAAGAAGGTGGCTTTGATTTTTTCTGCTTCTAAGATTTCAAAAATTTCTTTTGTGAATTTGTGGTGTGGACCATCATCAAAAGTCAGAGCTATAAAGCCCTTTGGCAGTGCTGCGTCGATTAACACAGGTCCTTTCCTGTAGTCGACAATGTATTCGTTCATTAGTGGAGCATCTATTTGTACTGGTTTAATTCTTGTTCGATTTTCTTTTATATCAGAAAAGTGTAGACGGTTTAGTATTGCCTTAAAGCGAATTTGGTCGTTACAGGAAGCAGGAAAAAGCTCAGGGTGTTCTAGGGAAAGTGGGTAGATTGCGCCTATTTCATCATAGCTTTGAGTTTTTAGTTGCTCGCAGTCTTTTGCAGTGATCTGACTATGTTTCTTTTCGATATCCTCTTTTAAGCTATGAAGTCTATCTCCATAGATTTCTATACTTTCACTTTGATCGATGTATTGAAGCCATTCTTGGAGTGTTTTGGCTCTGAGTTGGCAGCTAATGCTTAATAACAAAAAAACTTTGATGAAATTTGTCATAGAAATTAGCCTCCTAAAATAGATCTATAGTCTTGAAGATAAACCTCTATGATTCAAGGAAGCTTGATAAATAATGTAGCGAGTCTAATCGATTTCACTCTTAGGCATTAAGACTCCAGAAATATTTGCGCTAGCAACTAAATCTTGCTGAGCATCAAATATTTGAACCACAAAGTCTACGCTTAGAATGCCCATTCGTCTTTTGTAGGTGGCTTTGATTACTTCCGACTCCATATAGTAGTTCTGCTGGGAATGAATGGCTTTGTTGAGAACTACATTTTTAACTCCTCGCAGTAAAACCTCGTAAGGAAGCTGTCCTGAAAAATGAGGTTTTAAAATTAATAGTGCTGTCTGTGCTCCGAGCTCGGAAAAGTTTGTAATGGGTAGGTGGCTATTGTTTGCATCTATGTTCTCCATTAGGAGATGGGACTTTGCAATATTAACTCTTGTAAATACTTTGTGATTCAAAAGTTCTAAGCTTTCCAGACCTGCATTTTTGAGTAGAGTAGTTTCTTCGGGAAATTGGTAGCGGAGAACTTCGATGGGAAAAAAGATTTCTTTTTCATGTTTTAAGAATGCCAGATTCACTGCCGTAGAATACAAAGCTTCAGTGCTGTGATCGGCTTCGGGATTAGGCTTAGTTTTGTAAAATCCTTTTGGAATAGCTTGGCTGATTATTTGTCCTTCGGAAAAAATCACTTTTTCGTTGTTTGGGTTCTTGGCTTTTACTTTCCATATCTTTTGTTTGGATTTTGATTCAGATAACTGAATCTCTAACAGAACCCGGCTGCCAGGGAGACCTTGCGCTTTATTGTTAAATTCTGAAACTTGAGAGATGTAAACCTTTTCTCCGAAAACACTCTCTTGTCGTTGGATCAGTTTGGCCGCCATTTGTGCGTACAATACTCCTGGAAAAATTTTGTAGTCAGGAAAGTGTCCTTTTAAAACCTCTAAATTTTCGGAAATGAGAAATTCAGCCGAGATTCCTTTTGTTTTTAAAGATCGTTTTGAGCTTTGTAGATTTAGTTTTCTTAGGTTTGGAAGTTTTCTTTTTCCAGCGCTGTTATAGCATTCTTCAGCATAGGAATTACTGGGATTAACCAACAATCCCAGGGCTAAGAAAAGCATTAAGTATTTTATGTCTTTTAAAACTCTCAAACTTAACTTCCTATTTACATCGAGATTTTAAACCATCTCAAATCATCCCAAGAATAGGGATATCTCTTTTTTTGCTTATAAACCTAGCAATTATAATGAGTTTGCTGGCTTTGGTAAAGGGGATACGGCTTAGCTGGTTGGATTTCTATGGTCGGAGCTGAGCTCAAAGATATATAGGTTTGAGTAGGTAGTTTTTGGACGTTCTTATTGTAAAAATGTAAAGCCCCGTTTGAAAGGGGGCTTTTGCAGTGTTTTTTTATTAAAGAAGTTCTGCGGATTGAATCTCTACACTTTCAGTTGGAACATCTTGCATTCCCTTTTGTGTTGCTGTTTTCACGGATTTAATTTTATCTACAACTTCTTTCCCTTCCGTTACTTCTCCAAAAACGGCGTATCCCCAGCCATTTAAGCTCTCATCAGTAAAATTTAAAAATGCATTGTCGTTAACATTAATAAAAAACTGCGCACTGGCAGAGTGAGGGTCTGAGGTTCTAGCCATTGCAATGCTGTATTTTGTGTTTCTTAAGCCATTATTTGCTTCATTTTTTATGGGCTCGTTCGTCGATTTTTTAACTAAATTTTTATCGAAGCCACCACCTTGAATCATAAAACCATCAATCACTCGGTGAAAAATAGTTCCTTTGTAATGGCCTTTTTTAACGTATTGGATAAAGTTTTCTACAGTCTTTGGTGCTTTTTCTCGATTTAATTTTAGTTTAATATTGCCTTTGTTCGTTTTAAGTAAAACCATTTGCGTTTTTGGCTTTGCATTGTTTGATTCTTTTTTGGATTGAGTTTCTTTGCTTTCTTTTTTCGTCGTTTCTGCATTTACATTAAGACTGAAAGCTAAGCTTAAGGCAAACAAGCTACAGATTAGTTTTTTCATTGATTCTCCCTTTTTTAAACCACTTTAGGATATCGAATCTAAGCAAGCTGTCATATCATTTCCCTAAAATGCTCAAAAATTAATCTAGTAGTAATCCGGTGAGAAAACCACAACACTAAAGGCTTCCGCTTGCTTTTTATCGTTTAAATTCTCGTAAGCATGTTTCAGATTTCCAGGGAACGCGAGAACGTCTCCCTTAGAAAGATCAAATCTTTCTTTGTTCACGTAGACTCGGATTTTCCCTGAAACTACATAAAAGTACTCTTTTGTATTTGGTAGGTGAGGAGTTCCTTTCATGATTGCTTTTTCATCGAAGCGCATTTTATCGATTTCCATTCCTTCAATAGGATCGGGGAGAATTTTTTTTATCTCAATGGAGGATTGGGACTTCCATTGCGAAGGCACTTGATCTTTTGGAATGTATTGAATTTGTGGACGTGGTTTTTTGATTAGTTCTTCAAGGCTTACCTGTAGGCTACTGGCAAGTTTTATCAGATTCGCAAGAGAAGGGTTTCCTTCACCAGACTCAATGTAGCTTATGGTAGATCTGGGTATTTGCGACCTCTCAGCCAAAGCCATTTGACTTAAGTTTTGGGATTTTCTCAGTTGTATAAGGTTTTGCGCCAATTGTCTCGATGTGGCATCTAATATCTTGTCCGTATGACAATATATTAGCGATGACGTTGAGTAGTTGTCAATTCTTCGCGATAGTGTTTTTAACAAAAGGAGAATAATATGGAGAACATTAGGATCGACCATTTAAATTTTAGCGTTAATGATTTTCAAGAAAGTCTTGAGTTTTACAATAAGGTATTTGGATTTGAACTTGTTGAGTCAGGTTACGGTACGAATAAGGCCAAGTGGGGCATTTTAAAGAGTGGCGAATGTATGCTGGCTATATCAGAGCAGAAAAAGCGAGTTCAGTACGAGGGCCCCAAATACCATAAGCTAAATCACATGGCCTTTCGTTTGACGGATGAAGAGTTATTTGCCCAAAAAGTAAAAGAATATAAGTTAAAAACTTCTTACAACAGCCCTGTTAATTACCCCTTTTCCAATTCTTGGTATGTAACTGACCCTTCTGGAAACAGTATTGAAGTGGTTTTTTGGCAAGATGATGTGGTTCGTTTCCCTGAAAATCAAATCACTCGATTTTGAAGTTAACAAAAACAAACAAATCGTTTGATTCCCTTTGTTTTGTATCTAAAGCTTTACAGCACTAGCATTGAAAGAGATGATAAAGGATATAATTCAAAGGGGAATCTTATGTTTAAAATTCTGGCTGCTAGTTTTCTAGTTTTAAGTCTTACAGCTTGTGGGACTTTCTGTAAATCGGACAAAGGCTTCGATGCCGAACTTTCTGAGTATGACTATCCATTTAAAGTAGAGACTTTCAAATTTAGCTCGCAAAGACAAAATTTAGTCATGCGTTATGGAGACCTCGGTTCAAAAGATTCTAATAAAATTGCTGTACTACTTCACGGTAAAAACTTTGCCGGATTTTATTTCGACAAAATCGCAAAACAACTCGTGGCAAAAGGTTACCGCGTGATAGTTCCTGATCAGGTAGGTTTCGGAAAGAGTAGCAAACCTAAAAACTACCAATATAGTTTTCAGCAATTAGCGCTTAATACCAGAAAGCTAATCGCTCATTTAAACATTGATCAATACATATTGGTGGGGCATTCCATGGGAGGAATGCTATCGGTTCACTTAGCAAGCATGAGTGATAAAGTAAAACAGCTGGTTCTAGTAAACCCCATTGGTCTTGAAGATTACTTAAAGTATGTTGAGTACCAAGACCCTGAATTTTTCTATGAAAAGGAAGTTGTGAAAACTGTGGATATGTTTCGTAACTACCAAAAGAAAAATTATTACGATGGAAAGTGGAATGATTCTTATGAGCAGCTCTTAGAGCCCTTTAAAGGCTGGCAAAAAGGACCTGATTGGGAGTTGGTGGCCTGGAACAATGCTTTAACTTATGAACCAATTTTTGGAGATGAAATCATTAGTAAAATCTCCTCTTTGAAAGTGCCTACCTATTTGATTTTAGGAACTCGCGATCGAACCGGTCCAGGGAGAGCTTGGAAAAAACCAGGGGTGAGTAAAGAGCTTGGGCTTTATCAAAATTTAGGGAAAGAGGTGAAGGCCTTAAACCCTAAAAGGATTAAGTTAATAGAGTTAAAAGGCTTGGGGCATATGCCGCAGTTTGAAGATTACACCGCCTTTTCAAAAGTTTTTTATCCCTTGTTTTAAAAAACAAAAAAGCCAGCTTGATCGCTGGCTTTTTTTAATTAAGTTTTCTATAGAAACTATTTTTCGCATCTTGATACGATTGTATCTCCGCTTTCTAATACTTCAAATGGCGTTTCTTCGATCTTTGTTTTGTTGTAGTACCTACGTTCAATCACATTGCTCAAACGAATGTTGTCTTTATCTAAGATCTGTACTTTTACATAGGATTTCATCTCATGAGGAGGATTCGTTAGAGAGCTACCAACATTTGGAGTTGTCTTTAATTTTTTTGCATCCCCAAGAAAACAGGTGATTTCGCCTTTCCACCCTAGGGCTGGTAGATTATATGGGTTTTCAAGGAAGTAGTGGTTTTCATAAATATCATCAGGGTGGTATTCTAAATAACCTAATTTTTGAACAAATCCAGTTTGCTCAGCTTTTACACTTAAAAGCTCATCAAGGCTTTCGTAAAACTTTTGGTCTTTTGCCATGGCGTTTGAGCTTAGCAATAAACCAAATGCGATTAGAGATTTCATTAAGCGAACTAAATTCTTCATAATTGCCCTCCGAGCATTTTTGATTCTTTGCAGCTTCTATATCACTATTTTAATAAAATGCACAGCGATCATATAAAGTATTCCTACCTCAGACTGAGGACTCACAAAATTTTTCGAATAAAAATCTATAGTAGGGCTCAATGGGCTAACAAACTCAAAGGCTTAGTCTAAAAAAAATCCTAAGCTACCAATATTACTAGTAAAATTGTGGCAAGCAAAGCGCAAGTGGAAGTGTTATATTTTAATATTGATTTAGCAGTCTTGGCTTAATATTTTTAGCTAAGGGCTTTATAGCTGTCACAGGCGGTAGACCATATAGAAACCGACATTATTTATATCTGAAGAAAGCTTGTATTGGTTTAGGTCCTTTTCAGTAGTGAAGGTGAGTGCTTGGATATTAATTTAAAATTTCTTAGCATTCATCCCAAATGACATTCCTGCGGTAAAGGAATTATTGGCTCCAGAGCTTTTTGACTCTGCAGAGTTGGCGTAATTTAGTGTTTGGTTTAATTGTGATCGCCCAAGCATGCTTATAAAGTTAAAGAAAAGACTCTCTGTAAATTTAATGGTGTAGTAGTAGCCTAGCTGAAGCTCAATTCCAGTGAGCTTCATACACCTAAATTTTTGTAAGTCCGCATATTCTGAGGCTGCGTAGCTGGGTGCAAGACCTTGGCTTTTTGTAAAACAAGTTCTGATTATGTAATTGGTCTAACTGATGCGTTTTAGTGGAGCTTGCAGTAGTGGTGTTTTTAAGCTTTCTCGTTTTCTTTTTTTAAAAGGTCTCTAATTTCTGACAATAGCTCAATGTCTTTTGGAGTAGGGACCGAGTTATCTTGAGGGTCTTCTGCTTTTTCTTTTAGGCTGTTCATCACTTGCACTAGGCTATAGACAACAAAGGCTAAAATGAAAAAATCAATACTGGCTTGTAAAAAAGAACCGTAGGGAATTGTTAGTATTTGCTCTTTAGCTTCACCATATTGAATGCTGTAAGCCCATTCGCTCACTTTTGCTTTCCCTAAAAATAATCCGACGATGGGAGTTAAAATATCAGCAACAAAAGACTTCACGATTCCTGTGAAAGCTGTACCGACCATAATACCCACTGCTAAATCCATCAAATTGCCGCGAATCAGAAACTTTTTATAACCTTGTATGAATTTTTTCATTATTACCTCTCAGGCGCTGATTTTTACTTAAAGACTGGGCTAAATCAAATGAAAAGCCAGGTTTACATAACTGGGTGTTTGCTTTTTTTGCAGCTGAGATGCTAAAACATTAAGAAAGATTAAAATTAAACTGCCATCCAAAAAGGTCTTTTTAGACTTTTCTGCTTTAGTTTTCTGTAGAGAGGGAAATCATGGATTACAATATTGAAGAGCTTTTGAAGAAGTGTGCTACAGAAGAAATTCATTTGCTAGGGGACATTCAAGACTATGCTTGCTTGATCGCTATTGACTCAGATTTTATTGTAAATGTGATCAGCGAAAACTTTGATGTTTGGGATGTGAAGCTTGGGCAGAATATTTCAGAGCATTTCACAGACAGTCAAAAAACGGCCATTCAAGACTTTTTAGGTGAATCAAGTGGTTCAAAGATTAAAAATTTGAATTTAGGAAAAGATAAGGCGCAAAAATTTTATTGTTATAAAACCAACAATCTTCTTGTGATGGAGCTTGAATTAGCGGATTCAGAAGACGATATTTTAGAAAATGAAGATAAGTTAAACTCTATTACTCGTATCAACGATTACGATTACAGTGCTGACTCTAAAGTAAAACTGGCTGAGGATTTGGCGAAGACGGTGAAGAACGTTACTAGCTACGACCGTGTGATGGTTTATAGATTTCACCCGGATGATCATGGTGAGGTGATTGCTGAGGAAAAGGAAGAGCATCTAGAGAGTTTTTTAAACCTTCATTATCCAGAATCAGACATCCCAAAACAAGCAAGGGCTTTGTTTATTCGAAATCAAGTTCGTCTAATTAGTGATGTTGATGGACCGAGAGTAAAATTACTATCTTTAACCGATGATAGACTTGATTTAAGTGATTCCATTTGTAGGCATTCTGCCGTGGTTCACTTAGAGTATTTAAGAAATATGGGCGTTGTTGCGAGTCTAACGATTGCGCTTGTTGTGGATGGAAAGCTTTGGGGCTTGATCGCCTGTCACAATTATTCTCCAAAATTTATTGATCTTGCTTCTAGATCTCTATTGCGTTTAATCGGCTATTCTTTTTCTAGTACCTTAAGTAAACTGCGCAATCAACTTTACAATCGACGATTAAAGAAAGTAAGCTCTTTGGCCTCTTCAGTCATGGATAGAGTTTATAAGAGACAAGATTTCGAGGATAAGCATTTTCTTGAAAATTTATTTGAATCTCAAGGTACAAAGTTAATGGCTCTTATGGGGGCTTCAGGAGTTTTTTTAGAAATAGGAAAGAGAAAGGCAAGCTTTGGAACAGTTCCTAGTTCTGTTGTCATTCGCGAAATCGAACAAAAACTAATTGATTCAGGCTCGGAGAATATTTTTGTAAGTGATCATCTACGTGGAGATCTGCAGAACTCAGAGGATTTGTCTAAAGATACGGCTGGGGTTATGGCGGTAGGTTTTGTTGCGAATGAATTTCGATGCCAAATCATGTGGTTTAGAAAAGAAACTATCGACGAGATTACCTGGGCAGGAAAGGACGATAAAAGTATTGTATATGACAAAGGCCATCCTCGCTTAAGTCCTAGAGGTTCCTTTGAGGAAGTTACTTCCGTTCGAAAAGAGCGTTCCATTTCTTTTAGCGAACAAGACAGCGATGTTGCCTTTGAATTCTTTTGGTATATGAACAACATTTTATTGAATCAGTTAAAATTTGCCGAGAAGAACATTCGATCCTTGGAGAAAGAAGCTAGTGAAAAAGATCTTTTTATTTCAAATTTATCTCATGAATTGAGAACACCGATTAATAATATCCTGGGTTGGCATCAGCTATACAAAGAGCAACTAGAGTTAAATCCAGACTTAAGGGAGTTCTCAGAAGTAGTGGCCAATAATTCCAAGCAGCAGCTTATGTTAGTAAATGATTTACTGGATATGTCCAAAGTAAGCACTGGTAAGATAGAGTTAAAATTAAAAGAGGTGGATCTTCGAAAATCACTTTCAGATGTAGTTCGTTATTTTCAGCCGAGTTTAAATACAAAAAACATACAGGCAAATCTTTTGATCGGCGAAGGGGATTTGATGATTTCTGCCGACGCGACAAGACTACAGCAGATCCTTAGAAATGTTTTACAAAATGCCATCAAATTTACTCCACGAAGGGGAGAGATTTGGGTCTATTGTGAAAAGGTAGATTCTGATATTGAAATACGTATCAAAGATTCGGGAGTTGGTTTTAAAAAAGACCAAATTGAAAAAATCTTTAAACCATTTTATCAAATCGATCAAACTAGTTCAAAAGCCAATACGGGGCTTGGACTTGGTTTGGCTTTGGTAAAAAATTTAGTAGACCTACACGGTGGACAAATCCAAATTTATTCAGAGGGTCCGAGCTTAGGTGCTGAGGTTACTTTGAAGTTTCCGGTAATTTCTTACCGAATTTCTCCAGAGACGGATCGACAGATGAATTCCACTCCTGTGGCTAATCTTAGTGGTGCTTTGAAAGGCTATCGAATAATGCTGGTTGAAGATACCGTTGAATCAGCTCGTTTCGTTAAAATGTTTTTAGAAAAACAAGGTGCCGAAATTTTATGGTTTAGTTCCGCACCGGAAGCCTTAAAAGACATGCAATTACTTTCAAAGGTTGATTTGGTAATTTCTGACATTGGTCTTCCTGAGATTGATGGTTATGAATTTGTTAAGCTAGCAAAATCTATAGATACATATCAAAATGTTCCTTTTATTGCTTTTTCGGCTTATGGTACGACCAGTGCAATGGAGAAATCCATTCGCGCAGGTTTCGTAAAACACATAGTGAAACCATTGAATTTAACGGAATTGTTACAGGTGGTGCAAGAGTGTCTCTAAATTTAAGAGCTCGATTAAGAGAAGAAACAAAAAAATCTCACCAAAGCTTAGAGGAGTCTTTTCCTTTTTGTAATTTGATGAAAGAAGAGGGGATTGAACAAAGCTCTAATGAGGCTTTTTACCGTTTCCATGATTTGTTTTTTGATTACCTAAAGAAAGAATCTGATGGAAGAGAATTTTACGCAGATTTGTTAAATGTATTTGAAAAGGCATCTTTGTCTAAAGATAGACTTTTGCAAGTGGAGTCTCGCGAAGAAAAATTAGCGATGGAATACCTTTTGTTGGGATCAAGAATGGGAAACCGTCTACTTTTGAGTAAAAACCCAAAGATCAAAGAATGTAGTTTCGCCGCATATTTTGAGATGTCTCTCCCTGCCAATTTATGGGAAGAATTTATCTTAAAACTGGATGAGGTAAAAGAGAGTGAAGCACAAGATCGAGTGATCCATTTGGCGAATCATTACTTTAATGTATTAAAATCCCCAAGGTCTTAGTTGGAGATTTTAGCAAAGGTATCATCCGTGACTAGGCTTTTTAACTCTTAAATTTTTCTGGGAATAAGCATTGCATAACAATCTATTTTTCCTGAGATAGCTTTTTCTCTGCATCGAATGTGAAAACTTGGGTAATAATAAATTGCGCCATTCTTAAGTTGCACTTTTACTTTTTCTTCTGTTGCTATTTCGGTCTTAGGCTGTAAAAGACTCTTAATATTTGCAATGTCTTTAATTTCAAGGAATTGCGCTACAATACTATCTTCGATATCTCCATAAAAGACTAGGGTTTCATTCTGAGAAGACAGCTCGAAATCAAAATCAGAGATACAATTTACAGCGAGAGGACTCTTAGTGCCAATATGTCGTTTGGCCTTACACTTTATAGAAAAGGCATTGTTAGTACTTTTGAGGATACGGGTGTCCCAGTAAAGTATATCATTAATTCTTTCTTGCTTGGAAGGGGCTCCTTCTAGAGCGATGTAAAAAGAACGAGAGTCTAAACTGTCTAATTCGTACTCAAAGCTTTCAGCTGAACTAATGCTACTGATGAATATTAGGCATAATATCAAAGTGGATTTCATTGGTTTTTCTCCTCTATGATGATTTTTACTTCGATTTATGCCTGTTGCAAATTAATTTTATTTTAATGACACATCTCAGATGGTTCTAACGTTGTTGAAGATAAAGATAAAAATAAAAATAAAAATAAAAATTAGATGCGGGTTTTTAGTGGGGGTTAGCTTTTTCGCCAGACAGTTAACGATGAAGCGGCTTGTGATTCACTGAAGGACTAGCGAACCCGAATAAGGCGTTCACTAAAATGCACTTAAACGTAGTAAATATTTTGAATTATTATAAAGATAAAAGTGGTACCCGAGACGAGACTTGAACTCGTAAGATCTTGCGATCGGTGGATTTTGAATCCACTGCGTCTACCGATTCCGCCACCCGGGCCCATTAATTGGAACGCACATTGTTATGAGATAAGTTTACTTATGACAAGAAAATCGAGTGAAAATCGTGAAAATGCTATAAAAAAACTCAAAAAGACACCAAAAACCAAGTAAGAATTACAAGTTTGCCACAATGACCAGCAAATTATGCCGCTTTGTATTATTATACCCCTGCCGTGTGGCAATTTTATTATTAATTTTGGGTTTTGAGGTATTAAAGATGTCATCAAAATTATTGGGACTAGTTGTAGTTTTTATTGGATCTTCCATTGCGTACGCGCAATCGGATCGATCAAATTCTCTTCGCGATGAACTTCGTAATGAGGTTGGCCAGTTATATAGCCAATCAGGTGGAGAGGCTTTGGATCGTGAAGAGCTCGCACAAAGAAGTTATCCGCAGCCAGTGGAAGCGGCTCCTGTAGTTGTTCCGCGCAGATCCGCTCCTTCTTTTGAAAGAAGGCCGAAAGCGGTTGTTGAATCATCTCCATTAGATGAGTCGAAAGCAGCACGTTTGAGACGCCAACGCGAAGGTTTCGAAGCTGAAACTGAAATGCGTATCGTTGAAAAGTTGGAAGAAGATCGTATCGAATCAGAAAGAAAAAGAGCAGCTCGCTTGTTTGGTGGAAAGTTAGATAACGAAGAACAAGAAGAGATGTACGCTCCTCAGCAGGTTCAACCTGTAGCTCCAGTAGTGGTTGCTCCACCAGCTCCTGTGGTAGATACAAGCGCTGATGATGAGTTGGCTCGTGAAGATTTCAAACAAGATCTAAGAGAAGTTATTACTGAAATGAAGTCGGTTGAAAATGTTGAAGAAGAGGATTTCGAGACTTTAGACGTCGGACCGATCTACTATCTTATGCCTAGCATTGGTTTAGGAAACTATCCTGGAATCGACAATGTAGAAGGTGCCTATTCAATTGGTATTAATTTAGGTGCTGAGTATATGAATGGTTTGATGGTTGAAGGTAGTTTTAACTTATCTAGTTATGATCTTTATAACTGTTATGGTTCATCTTCTTGTAACTACTCTTACAATCAAAATAACTTGTTAGAGTTAACGCAATACTCGGTTGGAACAAACGTTAAGTACCAGTTTAACTCTTCTGGAAGATTGAGACCGGTTGTTGGTGGTGTTGTTTCTTTAACGATGAGAGAGTATGAGCAGGTTTATTACTCTTCAGGAACTTCTAACGTTAAATCTTATGCAATGGATCTAGGTTTATTGGGTGGAGTGAACGTGGACGTTTCAGATGTTTGGTCCGTAGCGGTTGATTTTCGTTATATGTTCAATTTAACGAATCGTGTAGATCGTAATTCTGTAGGCGGAAATACGGCTTTCATCAACAACAGTTATGCGAATGCAACTCCTGTTGAGGACTTGGACTACTATCTGTTTAATGTAGGTATGAAGTTTAAGTTCTAATTGATCTCTTAGTGAGGTTTTTAAAAAGCGCAGCTTATAGAGTCTGCGCTTTTTTATTTTTACTTACTCATCTTAGGTGCTTAGGTTTATTTGTAGAGAAATTGAATGTCCTAGCGTTTCAACTCTCGTTTAAAGCTCAGATAGACTTTCAATCTTTAAATCCATATCGACTCTGATAAGTGTTTGATTGAATCAAAGAGTTTTTTTAGTGAAGGGGTAATGTTAAAGCCCAGAGGTTCTTTGATGTGTTTTCCCTGGCGAGATTAAGTCTTTGAAGACTTTGTTTAAAGTTTTGGTATTGAGTGGCTGATAAAGGTCATTCGCAAGGATTGAATCATTTTTTTATGACTAGAATAAGCTCTCAATTAATAGACTTACTACTTTCAGTATTGTTGTCTTTTTTTGTTTGGTAAATTTTAAATAAGTGGGAAGAGATAAAATTGAGCTAATCGCAAATGCTTAGCTTGTACTCTAGAGGCTAGTTTATAACAAAATGTGCCTTGCCTTTTAGAAGATTGCTTTTCATACTTTTAATATGAAGTTTTTGGTCTTGATGCTTTCCATTCTATTTTCTACGCAAATTCTTGCACTCAGTAATCGAAGTATGGCTGCCTTGGGTAAGGAGTTTGTTTCTAAGAGAGATGTGCAAATTCACAGTATTTTACAGAAAATGATGTATCAGTATAAAAGTGAAAACTTAGACTTTGAATCTGTAAAACAGGATGAGTTTTTAAATAGAGAGTTGGGAAACTATATTTTAGAAAGAGTTATCTTTTTAGAGGCTAAGAGTTTTGGTTTGGCTACGGTAGAGGCTAGCCTCGTTAAGAGAGAGGGCTCGAAAGTATTGGGGAGAATTTTAAAGTCTAATTTTTCCAAGCTTTGGAAAGAGCTAGGGGTGGAAACCGATGAGTATGATGTGTTTGTTGAGCAAAAGCTTCGCTCTAGAAAGTTCATATCCATCAAGAAAGAAGCCGCACAAGTTTTGGTGACGGATAGAGAAATCGACCAATATATGCAGCAAAATAAAATGGATAAAGAGCTAATTTCCCAAGAAAAACTAAGAAGCAGAGTAAAGCAATACTTAGGAAATAAGCAGGGAGAGAAGCAGTTGCGTGAATGGTTTGAGTTACTAAGAAACAAATACCAAGTACGAGTATTTTAGTGTTTTTACGTCTTCTTGATGAATCTGATTCAAAAAACATTCTGGATCTATGGCATAAGTGCTTAGAAAATGATACTTATTTAAGTGCTTGGTCTGATGCGAGTTTAGAGTCTTATGTTCAAATGGGAAATTGCTTTGCTTTATTTGACGGCTCAGAGATTTTAGGAGCTATTTTTTTTCGATCTGGTATTGAGGAAGTAGAAATCGATCAATTTATTGTAAATCCAGAACAGCGTAAAAAAGGCTACGGACAAAGCTTACTAAAGGCCTTTTGTGAGCATTTTTCTGACTTTAAGGTTTTACTTGAGGTGGCCGGGGAAAATTATCCTGCTATGTCTTTGTACAAAAAGTGTGGTTTCCAAGAGTTTTCGGTGAGAAAGAATTACTATAGTTCGGGGCAAGATGCCCATTGTTTTCACTGGATTAAAAAATAGGCTCAGTTTTCATTCTGGCCAATATCATTTTTGTTGCTAGATTTTCGGGAGCTAAAGCATGTGAAGCCTCATTTTGCATGTATATTGAGCTGTTTTGAGTTTTTTTGAGTGATATATTTTATTTAGCCTTTGCGCTAGGCCCTCAAGTATTTTGCGTTAGAAAGCCAGAAACTAGTAATTCTACTTGTGTTTTCCCTAATTAATTGTTATGGTTTGACAAACTTTTGAATTCAGTCCTCTAGGGGATTTGAAAAAGTGGACCCTAGAAGGTCCATTTTTTTTTAGGATAATATGGCAAAACAAAGCATTGTAAATCAATTAGAAGAATTAGCGGCTCCCTTTATTGAAGAGCATGGATTGATTTTATATGATGCTGAAGCCGAGAACTCCTCCAAAACCCTACGTCTATTTATCGATAAAGAAAATGGCATCCAATTAGAAGATTGTGAAAAAGTAGCCCGTAAGTTGGATGAAGCCTTAACAGAGGCTGAAGTGTATGGAGGAGACTTTACATTAGAAGTTTCCAGTCCTGGGGTTGAAAGAAAATTAAGAAAGAAATGGCACTTTGAAAAGGTGTTAGGAAAAAATATAGAGCTTAAACTCTTCGAAGCATTAGGAAGGATGCATGAGTCGGCACCAAAGTCGATTCACCGAGCAAAGACTTTGCAAGGTAAGTTGATATCCATCGAAGGGGATACTTTAAAAGTAGAAATTGAGAACGCGTCCTATGATCTTCCATTAGATAAAGTGACAAAGGCTCATCTTGTCTATGATTTTTGAGAGGTAAGAAATGGCAGAAGGTTTATTCTCTGACTTGAATCGTATGATCGAGCAGGTAGGTAAAGACAAAGGAATCGATAAGCAAATCGTAATCGATGCAGTGGTACAAGGAATGCTTGTAGCGGCTCGTAAAAAATATGGTTCCTACCGTGATATTGAGGCAATGTACAATGACGATATCGGCGATGTTGAGTTGGTTGAGTTTAAGGAAGTTGTTTCTAAAGAAGACTTCATTGATGAAGAAGTTGAGATTATTTTAGAAGAAGCTCAAGAGCTTGATTCTGAAGCGCAAATTGGTGACTCCATTGGTATCCAATTGGATACAAAAGAGTTAGGGCGAATTGCTGCTCAAACGGCTCGTCAAATTATCATTCAAAAAGTAAGAGATGCTGAGCGTGATGTAATCCACGAAGAGTTCTCGCAACGTGAGGGTGAAATCGCCAGTGGTATTGCTCGTCGTGTAGAGCGCGGGGCCATTGTTGTTGATCTAGGTCGTACGGAAGCTTATCTGCCATACCGTGAACAAATTCCTGGTGAGCAATTTAAGTCTGGAGATCGTATCCAAGGTTTCTTAAGTGAAGTTCGTCAAACCACTCGTGGACCACAGATTATTATGTCTCGTGCAGATGAGCGTTATTTGATGAAGCTTTTCGAAATGGAAGTTCCTGAAATTTATGACGGTATTGTAGAAATCGTTGCTGCGGCTCGTGAGCCAGGTCAACGTGCAAAAATTGCTGTTCGTACCAACGATCCATCGGTTGATCCAGTGGGTGCTTGTGTGGGTATGAAAGGTAGTCGTGTACAAAATATCGTACAAGAGCTTAAGGGTGAGAAAATTGATATTGTAATTTACGAAGAAGAAGTAACTCGCTTTGCTTGTAATGCTTTGGCTCCGGCTGAAATTTCAAAAGTATTTATCGATGAAGTAAGTCGTGCAATGGAAGTGGTTGTTCCAGATAACCAATTAAGCTTAGCCATTGGTAAAAAAGGTCAAAACGTACGTTTGGCTGCCAAACTTACTGGATGGAAACTAGATATCGTTTCTGAGTCACAAGCGGCTTCTAAAGCAGCAGACGCTGTATTTAATTTGATGTTGGTTCCTGGAGTGAATGACACTCTTGCAACTTCTCTTTTTCAACATGGTTTTGGAAGTTTCCAATCCATCGCGGATGCAAGTGCAGAAGAAGTTTCTCACATCCCAGGTTTTGATGAGTCTTCTGCTGGTAAACTAGTTGAGGAAGCGAAAAAGCTTGTAGAAAAATATGCTGACGATGCGGAAAGCGTTCCAACTCGTCCTGAAGATACTAGCAGTGATGATAATTCTGTAAGTGCCGAAAGCGCTGCAGTTCCTGCTGGAAACGCTCGTGACCTTGCGGAGCAGAGACTTAAAGAAGGTCTTGCCGAGTTAGCTGGTGCTAGCGAAGCAAAAACAGATTCAGAAGCGGAAAGCACTGAAACAGCAGAGTAGTTCTTTTTGAACTACTCTATATATTGAATGATTTTTTTAATTTATTTTTGAGATTTGTTTAAAGGCAATTTGGTTTTAAGCAGACATCAGGAGAAACATGGCACAACCTAAAGTATATGAATTTGCAAAAGAAATTGGAGTGGAAACCATTACGTTGATGGATAAATTACGTAAGTGGGACCTACCAATTAAGAGTCATATGTCGGCTCTAAGCCCTGAGCAAATTGAGACCATCAAAGAAAAACTAAAAACGGAAGGTGGCGATGTTGCTCCTGCTGCTAGCGCAAAAAAGAAAGTAGCGAAAAAGAAAACCGCGGCAAAGAAGAAAACAGTTGCTAAGAAAAAGGCTACTGCTTCTAAGAAAGTTGTGAAGAAAAAGGCTGACTCCTCTGCCTCTGCCGACGATAAATCTCGAAAAGTAATTCGAAGAAAAGCGGGTGCTGCACAACAAGCGGAAAAAGCAATCGAAGCAGCCGAAGCGAAGAGAAAATCAAAAGAATTAGCCGCACAAAAAGAAGCGGAAGCAAAAGCGGCTGAAGCAGCAGCACTAGAAGCAGCTGCGGCTCAAGAAAATACAGAAGTGGAAGCTGATGAGCAAGCAACTGCAGTTCAAGAGCTTGCCCAAGAAACCGAAACTCAAGCAGCGGCAGCTCCAGAAGAAGTTGTGGAGCCAGTACGTGAGTTGACGGAAGTTGAGAAAGTTTCTGAAAAGATTGAAGAGAAACAAAAAGAAAAACGCAAAGCGATGCAGGAAAAGCGTAGAGGTAAGATTTTAGGTAAGGTCGACCTTTCTAAGATTAAGCCACCTTCATCTGCTAGAAATAAAACAGATCGCCCACCAAGAGGTGGTTCTGGTGGTGGTTCACGTCCAAACGTGAACCTAGATCAGCAAGCTGCTGCCTCGGCAGGACCTGTTGGAGCAAGAGATAAAAAATCAGCTCCGCGTATGAGGTCTGTAGATATGTCCCGTGATTCTCGTGGGGCAGCGGCAGCGGCTGCAGCAGCGGCTAAAAAGAAAGGCAACCTTAAGGGAGCAGATGAGCAAACTCGTTTGATGTCGGAAGGTTCTGCTTTTAATCGTACAGAGTTCAGAAAACGTGAGATCGTTTTCCAGCCGAAAAAGAAAATGCAAGACTTGGGACGTGAAGCTATGAAGACTGAAATTACAAAACCAAAAGCTTCAAAGCGTATTGTTAAAGTTCACGGTTCCATGAAAGTGGCTGATCTAGCGCAAGAGATGAAAGTTAAAACAGGCCAATTGGTTTCTTTCTTAATGAAACAAGGAATCCAAGCTCGCCAAAATGATGAAGTTGATTTTGATACAATCGCGTTGATTGCGCCAGAGTTTGATCATGAGGCTGTAAATACATATAAAACGGTAGAAGAACTAGTTGAAGAAAGCGTACAAATGAAAGACGAGAACCTTGTTCCTAGAGCCCCAGTGGTAACGGTAATGGGTCACGTGGATCACGGTAAAACTTCTATTCTTGATGCCATTCGTAATGCCAACGTAACTGAAGGCGAAGCTGGTGGAATCACACAGCATATTGGTGCATATCGTGTGAAGGTTCCAAATGGTAATATGGTTACTTTTCTAGATACTCCTGGTCACGCCGCTTTTACGCAAATGCGTGCTCGTGGTGCTAGCGTAACAGATATCGCAGTGATTGTTGTGGCTGCAGATGATGGATTGATGCCGCAAACGCAAGAGGCAATTAATCACGCAAAAGCTGCTGGTGTACCAATCATCGTAGCAGTGAATAAAATGGATAGACCAAATGCTAATCCAGACAAAATCAAACAACAGTTAACTGAGTTTGAATTGATCCCAGAAGAGTGGGGTGGAAGCACAATGTTTATCGAAACGGTAGCCATTGAAGGCAAGGGGATTCCTGAGCTTTTAGAGGCGATCGACTTGCAAGCAGAGCTTCTTGAGCTTAAGGCAAATCCTAAGCGTAGTATGAAAGGGGTTGTGATTGAGTCTAAGATGGTGAAAGGTCGCGGTATTGTGGCTACAATCTTAGTACAAGATGGAACTCTAAATAAATCAGATTATTTAGTTGCTGGTACAGCTTTTGGCCGTGTTCGTGCCATGTTGGATGATAAGGGTAAGCAGATGAAATCTGCTGGTCCTGGTGTTCCAGTTGAAATTTTAGGTTTGAACGATTCTCCACTTGCAGGGGACGAAGTAAATACCACTGCAAAAGAGCGTCAGGCTGAAGAAATTGCGAACCAACGTTTAGAAGAGAAAAAAGCAGAAGAGCAAAAAGTGAAGAGTCCGAAAGTTTCTTTAGAAGATCTTTTTGCTGGAGTTGTAAACAACGAAGTGAAAGAGCTTCCTGTTGTTCTTAAAACAGACGTTGTTGGTAGTGGCGAGGCGATTAAAAATCTTTTTGATAAAGAGAAGTCTGAAAAAGTAAAAATTAATGTAATTCACTCTGCAGTGGGTGGAATTACGGAAAGTGATATTCTTTTGGCAAGTACTTCCGGTGCAATGGTCATCGGATTTAACGTGGGTGCTGAAGGTACTGCGAATAATGCCGCGAAAAAAGAAGGTATCCAAATTAAACGTTACAATATTATTTATGAACTAGCAGACGATATTCGTGCTGCGATGAAAGGTATGTTAGATCCAGACATCGTTAACGAAGACATTGGTCAGGCTGAAGTTCGTGATTTATTTAAAGTTCCAAATCTTGGCTTCATTGCTGGTTGTATGGTGACAGATGGAAAAGCTCGTCATGATGCATTGGTAAGAGTAGTTCGAGATGGAAAACAGATTTACGATGGAAAAGTCGCCAGTCTAAGACGCTTCAAAGATCAGGCAAAAGAAGTCGCATCCGGTTACGAATGCGGTATTGGCATCGAGAATTTCAACGACATTAAGGTAGGTGACAATTTCGAATTCTATGTGAAGAAAGAAGTAGAAGCGGAGTTGTAATGTCAGAAAAAAGTGTGAACCGAATGGATAAGGTAGAGCGTGAAGTTCGTGCTCTACTTTCACAGTATTTCATTAAAGAAATACCATTTCATACAGATGCTTTAGTAAGCCTTTCTACGGTAAAGGTGACTAAAGATCTAAGAAACGCAAATGTATACGTGAGCGTACTGGGTGAAGATGGCGATGCTGATGAGGCATTGCAAATCGTTCAGTCGCTAAGACGTGATATCCAAGCTCATCTTTCAAAAAATCTTCGAACTAAGTACATTCCTAAACTTCAGTTTTTCTTAGATGATACGGTAGCTGAAAACTTTCGTATTATGGGAAAATTAAAAGACTTAGGATATGAAACTAGTGCGGATGATTTTATCGAATCTTAAGATTTAAAAGTCATTGGAAGGATCTTCTCTAGTTTTTGCTGGATGAAGCCTCCTTCTTTTTAGGGATAGTAAAGAGTCTTTTTGTTTTTCAGCCTAGTTTGAAAAAAAAAAGAAGCTTTATGTGTCTTAGCTCCAAACTTTAATTTGCAGTTTAAATGAATGTAAAAATAGGGCAGATGCCTAAGGAAGTTAGAATGGCAAAAAAATCCAAGCCAGCACCATTTCACGGATTAGTTCTTTTGGATAAACCAGAGGGGATCACTAGCCATGACTTAGTAGGAAAGCTAAGAAAACTACTTCAAACAAAAACAATTGGTCATGCAGGAACTTTGGACCCGATGGCTACAGGCTTAATGGTACTTTTGGTTGGTGATGCAACGAAGTTTTCTAATTATATTCTGAGAGGCGACAAAGCTTATGAGGCGGAAGTTAGCTTAGGAAGGATCACAGACACTTGGGATCGCACTGGGGAGACTCAGAGTACTGCGGCAGTGGATTGGAGTGAGTCTAAGATTCAAGAAATTTGCAAAACAATGCAAGGGGAACTAGAGCTTCCTTTGCCGATATTTTCTGCTGTAAAAAAAGACGGAAAAAAGCTCTATGAATACGCCAGAGAAGGTAAAGAAATCGAAGAGATCATAAGGCCTATGAACTTTAGAGAGCTCGAACTTTTATCTATGAATGCACAAGATTTTAGTTTTCGAGTAAGGCTTAGATGTGAGAAAGGTGGTTACATTCGTTCTTGGGCTAAGGTTTTCGGAGATCGTTTCGGCTGTGGGGCAAATTTGTCTGCTTTAAGACGTTCATTTTCTGAGCCCTACACCATAGATCTTGCGCAGACTTTTGATGAATTTGCCAAGGATTACCAAGCTGGCGTAAAGCCGAAGGCTTTGGTTCCACTAGAAAACTGCCTTGAAACATGGCCAGAGCTTTATATTGATGGTCGTGATGAAAAGATGCTTATGAACGGTGCTATTACCGACTCTGTACAAAGAAGAATGCAGTGGATAGATCGTGAAGGAATGGAATGTGGGCGTTTTGATCTAAGTGATCGAGATAAGCTAGGAATTAAGGTTTTGTCTTGTAAATCCAAGCGAATTTTAGCTTTAATGGTGCCTAAAGACCAAGCTAGCTATAAAATCGCTAGGGTTTTCCGTGTAAGCCATTCAGACATGCCTGAGAATGCTCAGTAAATCAGTGAAAAGACTTGCAAAACAAGCTTTAAATAGATAAAAGTTAGCAAAATTAACAGCTCTCTATAGCGATCGCCATGACGTTATTTTGTATAAGGCAAAACATGAGGGTTTATTCTTCGGAGGTAAAAATGGCAGTAACAAAACAAAGAAAAGAAGAGATCATCGCAAAGTTTGGTTTAAAAGCAGGTGATACTGGAAGTCCAGAAGTTCAAGTGGCTTTGATGACTGAGAGAATCCTTGATCTAAATGATCACTTCAAATCAAACAAACAAGACAAGCATTCTCGTCGTGGTTTGATTGGTCTTGTAAACAAAAGAAGAAAACTTCTTGAGTATTTAAAAGGCAAAGACCTAGACCGTTATCAAAAAACGATTCAAGAATTAGGTTTAAGAAAATAAAATATCAAGGTCCGCAGTCTCTGCGGACCTTTTTTAATGATGCAAGGGGGCTGCAGTAAGAGTATTCGCTCTAAATTGGTGTTTTTAAAAAGTTGAAACCAGCAATTTAGTGCAAATCTCAAGATGCTAGCTCCTGACAACATGATTCATTCATTTTAAGGAGAAGACTCTATGAATCCAACAACTGTGACTAGAAAAGTCGGAAATCACGAAATCACAATCGAAACAGGAAAGATGGCGAAGCAAGCTGATGGTGCAGTACTTGTTAGCTGTGGAGATAACAAAGTTTTAGTAACTGTTGTATCTTCTAAAAGAGAATCTACTTTAGATTTCTTTCCTTTAACGGTTGAATACCAAGAGCGTTTTTATGCTGCTGGTAAAATCCCAGGTGGATTTTTTAAACGTGAAGGAAAACCAAGTACTGACAGTGTATTAACTTGTCGTTTGATTGACCGTCCACTTCGTCCAAAATTTCCAGAAGGTTATAACCAAGAAACTCAAGTAGTTGCTACCGCTTTAAGTACTGATGGTGAATTTCCATTAGCATCTCTTGCTGGTATCGGTGCTTCCACGGCATTTCACATCAGTGATGTTCCTTTTGAAGGGCCTGTAGGTTATATCGAAGTAGGTCGCGTAGATGGAAACTTCATCGCTAACCCAACTCCAGAGCAAAAAGAAACTGGTGATATGGAAATTTTTGTAGCGGCAACACCAGAAGGTATTTTGATGGTGGAAGGTGAGACTAAATTTGTAAAAGAAGCCGACATTTTAGCGGGTCTTAAATTTGCTCACGAAGCTTTACAACCAGTTTTCGAAATGCAAAACGAATTGCGTGAAACTTTAGGAAGAGAAAAACGCCCTTACGCTCCAAAAGAGTTTAATGCTGATTTCAAAACAAAAGCAGAAGAGTTTTTGGTTCCTAAAATCAAAGAAGCCCTTTCTATCACTGAGAAAATGGCTCGTTACGCTGCTGTAGATGCCGCTGCAAAAGAGGCGAAAGAAGTTTTATTAGCAGATGTTGCTGAAGAAAACTTAGCTGAATTCTCTAAGGATTTAGGTGCGATCATTGGTGATGTTAAATACCGTGTAGCTCGTGATATGGCTTTAAAAGAGAAAAAACGTATTGATGGACGTTCATTTACAGAAGTACGTCCGATCCACACAGAAGTAAATATGCTTCCTCGTGCTCATGGTTCGGGATTATTTACTCGTGGTGAAACTCAAGTATTAGGTGTTGTGACTCTAGGAACTGGAGATGACGCACAAACTTTAGATAACCTTTCTGGAAACTCCAAAAAGCATTTCTTATTGCACTACAATTTCCCTCCTTTCTCTGTAGGGGAAGCAGGTCGCATGGGTGGTCAGTCTCGTCGTGAAATTGGTCATGGATCTTTAGCGGAAAGAGCTTTGAAACAAGTTTTACCAACACAAGAAGAATTCCCGTATGTTATCCGTGTGGTTTCTGAAGTTTTAGAAAGTAATGGTTCTAGCTCGATGGGTACCGTTTGCTCTGGATCAATGGCTTTACAAGATGCCGGTGTTCCAATTAAAGGAAACGTTTCCGGTGTGGCTATGGGTCTTATTAAAGAAGGCGATGACTACGTTGTATTAACAGATATCTTAGGCGATGAAGATCACCTAGGTGACATGGACTTTAAAGTTGCTGGTACACGTGAAGGGATCACTTCTTTACAAATGGATATCAAAATAGACTCTGTGACTTTTGAGATTATGGAAACAGCTCTAGCACAAGCTTTTGATGGACGTATTCATATCTTGGACGAAATGGAAAAAACCATTAAAGAATCTCGTGGTGAAGTTTCTGAATACGCTCCACGTATCGATACAATGAAAGTACACCCAGATAAAATCCGTGAAATCATTGGTGCTGGTGGTAAAGTGATTAAAGGTATCGTTGAAGAGACTGGTGCTAAGATTGAAATTCTTGATGATGGAACGGTTAATATTGCTTCTACTCAAAAAGAATCTCGTGAAAAAGCTCGCGCTATGATTGAAGACATTATTGCTGAAGCAGAAGAAGGAAAGACTTATAAAGGTAAAATTGCTAAAATCACTGATTTTGGTGCTTTCGTTGAAATTCTTCCTAACACAAGTGGTCTTTTGCACATCAGTGAAATCGCTCACGAAAGAATTCGTAGCGTAAGTGATGTTTTAAAAGTAGGTGAAGAGTTAGACGTTAAGGTTCTTGAAGTAGATAAGTACGGAAAGATCAAACTTTCTCGTAAAGCTTTACTAGAAAAGCCTGAACAAAATAACTAATTTCTAAAAATCAAATGGCCGAGTGTTGTCAGAAGCTGCACTCGGTTTTTTTTATCTCAAAAATATGTCGAACGAAATTCAATACAAACGAATCCAATTAGAAAATGGCCTTAAAGTGGTTGGTGAGATTCATCCTTACGGGAATGCTGTAAGTTTAGGTTTTGCTTTAAGCCTTGGTTCCAGAGATGAGCAAGATGCTGATTTACAAGGTGCTTGTCATTTACTAGAGCATTTGTGTTTTAAGTCGACAGAAAAATATAACTCCTTCGAGTTAGTAAATAAGTGGGAAAGTCGTGGGGGAGACCTCAATGCTTTTACGGCAAAAGAGTATACTTGTTTTCATGCTTATGGACTAAAAGAAGATTTAGAAATGGGTCTAGATATTTTGACTCAAATTGTTTTTTATAACAATTGGAGTGAGAAAGATTTTAAGGCCGAGCAAAGTGTAGTGTCTCAAGAAATATTAGTGAGTCATGATAACCCTGAGGACTTTCTCTTTGATGACTTTACTTCAAAGTATTTCGAAGGTGGTCCAATGGCTCACCCAATCTTTGGCAGCATTGAGTCTGTTAGAGATATGGATATTGATAAGTTGAGAGCTTTTCAAGAAATGTACTACCGTCCAGAGAACTGTGTCCTAGCTGTTGCCGGGAATTTCGATTGGGAAGAGTTAATTAAAATACTCCCTAAATTTCTACCAAAGTCAAAATCAGAATTTATAGACAATAGAGTATATCCTCCGCTTCGCGGAAACTCCTTTTTGCATTTTGAAAAACGTAAATCCCATCACAATCACTTTTTAATGAGCTATCCTTCCCATAGTTTGCGAGAGGGCAGGTTTTTTGAAAGTAGTATTTTGACCAATCATTTGAGCGGTGGAATGAATTCTTTGCTATTTCAAAAAATACGAGAAGACCGAGCTCTGTGTTACCAAATTAGCGCCAGTTATGGTCCTAGCCAGCAAGCGGGAATGTTTTCTTTATATTCGTCAACCCAAGAAGATAAATTGATTGCCTTGGTAGAAGAGAGCTTGTCTTTATTAAAAGAGATCAAAGAGAATTCATTGCAGCAATCCGAGATAGATGCCAGTGCCGAACAAATTCGTTGTGGGCTTTTGCTAGGGGAAACTGACATTGATTCTAGAATGAATAGCCTGATCTATGACGAAATTTTTTCTAGAGAGTATTTGAGCGTAGAGCAACTGATTGAAGGTTTGCAAAAGGTAGATAGTGATTCTATGCGAGAATATTTGCAAAAGTATTTTGAACTAGAACGTTCTTCTTTTTACTTTTTTGGAAGCCTTAACATTAGCACACAGAAGTCTTTAGAATCCGTGTGCTCTCGTTTTATGCTGGATGCTTAAGCGATTCTTAGGTTAACAACTTTTTCTTCATTTTCTATATAGTTTGTCGTCAAGCTTGGGTAGTAGGCCTGTCTTAAGTAATCGTTGTATATTAACCATTCTTTAGGGATTTCTCCTTTGAAGAGTATTCCGTAGCGGTTAAACTCAGAGTTTTCCCAAATAACGTTCGCTTTTAGTTTTACTTCTTTACCATTTAAAACGGTTTTTATAATCACCAATTCACCAACATTCATTTTCTTTTCTGTGAAAATAGCGGCACCTAACATAGAGGCTTCGATGATTTGTGAATAATTTTTTTCTAATAAGTTTCCAGTCACTAAATCAGAACGTAGGGAGGTTGGGAAGCGCATATTTGCTCTAGAGCTTTCAGGGCCTGAGTGGCAGACTCCTGTTTCTCTGATTACACTTGGACTTCCGTATATCTTTTTGAGTGCATTTTTTTCGTCACTACTTAATTGTTCAAAAGTACTTGTACGGTTTTTAAAATACTCTCTCACTGTTTCTGGTTCAATGCTATTGTGCGAAGAAAGAGGGTAGTCGTGTTCTGGTAATTCAACATGCTGTCTGTCGCGGTATACATACATATAGTGGTAAACATTTTTTTCTATAGGGTAGTTTCTATAGTTGTTTTTCATCTCATTGGCAAAATTTTCGTTTTTCTCGTATTTAAATTCCAAGGCAAGCGGGTTGATGCCGTTGTGTTTTACATAAGAGTATTCATTGGCTTCTTCCTTTACGCTAAGGGGTTTAAAGCAAATGATGTCTTCATAGAAAAATTTAGCCGTATCATTTACCACAGCAACCAATGCGTTGATGTTTCCAACTTCTTGGCAATATAAGTGAATAAAGTTAATTACAGGGAACATTAATTTCCCTCTTCTTAGACCAGAGTCTTTGGCGATGGCTAAGCTAGATATTTCTGCGATTTTAGAGTTTCTCTTTCTAAGTTCGGTGATGTCACTAGTAGCATCAATTGGTAAACCAAAAATACTATCTTGTATGATGGTAAAGGTACCTATTACTTTGTCGAAGTGTTTTACAACACAAAGCGTAGTGGTAGGTAAAGCGTGATATTTAGTGACTCTTAATCCTGATGTTTCCTCATCAATCAATTTCGTCTCTAAATAGGTATCGTGCAAAATTTTGTAGGCTTGTTCGATTTCTTCCTTGCTTTCAGCCACTTTAATTTTAATTCCTGGGATGTAGGAATAATTTAATTTCAATTGAGATCGAATGATGGGAACTCTTAGTTTTGCTGGTAGGCGACCGATCAACTTGTAACTTCTTCGTAACACTTTTTTTACCAAACTCGAGTACATTTGACTCCTCCGTATAACTTATTACGATTCGGTGTAGATTCGACTAGACTTTAGTGTTGAAATGATGCTTTTTGTTAAAATTCTCGAGAACTTACAAAATTGAGGAAAGTACTTAAAAGTGTAAACTTCTTGGTCGATGGCCTTCAAGAAGCGTCCATTTTTTGTGAAATTGAATAAAAATGAGTTATTTGGTTAAGAGTAAGGTCTTGAAATTAATAAATAATTAAAGCTTAGTTTGAGATATATTCTTTTCCTTCGTAACAATTTCTTCTACCATAAATGCTATGAACAAATTCGATTATGATCTTGCGTATTCTAGAAACATCGGTTGGGTTACTCGCTCTGAGCAACAAGAAATTAGAAAGAAAAAAATTGCCATCGCTGGCATGGGAGGGGTTGGTGGAGTACACCTTACTACTCTTTGTAGAATGGGATTTTCAAACTTCCACATTGCTGATTTCGATCAGTTTGATGTGGCTAATATTAACCGGCAAGCAGGTGCTTTTGAGTCTACCTTTGGAAAAGACAAAGCCCTGGTCATGGAATCAATTGCGAAAGACATAAATCCAGAGGCCAATATAAAGGTGTTTCCTAAAGGTCTTAATGATGAAAATATGGAAGAGTTTTTTGACGGGGTAGATCTTTACATCGATGGTTTAGACTTTTTTGTTTTAGAGTTGAGGCAAAAGGTTTTTAAGCATTGTGAGAAGATGCAGATTCCGGGGATTACGGCAGCACCGATCGGCATGGGAGCTTCTTTTGTGAATTTCATTCCAGGAAAAATGAGTTTCGAAGATTATTTTGGCTTGAGTGAGTCAAAGGATTTCGCAGATATGATTTTACGTTTCGCCATAGGCTTGAGCCCTAAGATGATTCATCGGAAAAACATTGTGGACTTAACAGGAGGCTTTAGTTATCCAGAGAGGAAGGCTGCTTCATCTCCGATGGGATGCCAAATTGCTTCTGGTGTTGCTGTGACGGAAGCGGTTAAGATTTTGTTGGGAAGGGGTAAGCTCTACACTGCGCCTTGGGCATTGCATTTTGACGCATTTTCCAACGAATATGTGAAAACTTATACAATCGGTGGTAAAAGGAATCCTTTATTAAAACTGAAATTGGCCATTGCCAGGAAGTTTTATATGAATGAAAGCAAAGGAATTGAAGCATGAAAATCATCCAAACCGATAAAGCACCACAAGCTATTGGCCCTTATTCACAAGCCGTTGAACACAATGGGATCATCTATCTCTCTGGGCAAATCGCTATTGATCCCAGTGACAATGAGTTGAAGCTAGATGCTGATATAGCAACGCAAACCGAACTAGTGCTTGAGAACTTAAAAAACGTTCTTATGGCTTCGGGGAGTTCTTTAGAAAAGGTTTTGAAGGTAGGTATATTCCTAAGTGATATGAATGACTTTTCTGAGGTGAACCGAGTTTATAGTAAGTATTTTTCAAAGACTAAGCCGGCTAGATTTTGTGTGGAGGTAAGTCGTCTCCCTAAAAACGTAAAAGTAGAAATGGATGCTACGGCCTACCTATGATGGAATATTTAGAGGAACTAGATCCAAGAAAAGAAGAAAAGAATTCTAAAGAGTTTAATTGGAAACTATGCTTTGGATTTTTGGCTTTTGTTTTTGTTTTTGGTTTTTTGATTCTTAGGCAATCCCAAGAAATTATCAATACCCCTGTAACATCATGGACGGAAGACCAAAGGGCGGATTGTGGTTTGGTCTTAACTGGAGGAGCTGCAAGGATTAGTGAAGGCTTTTCTTTATTGAGTCAAAAGCGAATCAAGAAACTAGTAATCTCTGGTGTTAATCCAAACTCAAAGTTGCACGAAATTTTTCCGCAGCTGGTTTTTTATGGAAACCTTTCTGAGGAAGATATTCTTTTAGAGAAAAGATCTAAAACCACATACGGAAATGCCCAACAATCAGCAGTTTTAATAGATGCTTTGAACTGTAAGGACATAATTTTAATCACCTCCTGGTATCATATGAAGAGGGCGTCGAAAACGATGCGAAGTAGTTTACCAAACTCCTTTCCGGTTTATCATAGGGCCGTAATTTATGGACCTAAAGATTTCTGGAGTACGGAGGTCTTCTTTGAGGCAATTAAGAGTCTATTCTATAGCCTTTGGGCTTATTAAAAAATAAGCTAGAGCCAAGGCCTTAGGTTGGGTTTGTGGCAAAAAACTCCTAAATTTAATCTGTCTAGTTTGCTTCACGAGCGCATTCTTTGTTTGTTGTATTTCCTATCAGTATCCTAATAGAGGACCTAAAAAAAGGAGACTGGAGTGAAACGAAAAAAGAAACTTCTTCTTGCTGCTTTTGTAATTGGAATGTGTAGCGCGGCAAGATTGGCTTGGCAGGAAAGTTCTTCTTCTGTGATTGAAAAAGATTTTGGCGCAGAAGTAATTTATGGCGAGGACGATCGAGTAGAGTATTTTGAGGTAAACTCTGAGCTACAAGATATAGCAGACTCCACTTTGACCTTAGTGAGAAGTGTTAACTTAGAAAGAAAAGCTGATGAGGTCTTTTTTCAAGTGGATAATTACAAAGAGGCTATGCGACTTTGTGATGACGAAGCATTTGGGGATCAGAATTTATTGGGATTTTGTTCGGGGAGTTTAGTTGGACCTGATTTGGTTTTAACGGCAGGTCATTGCATAACCGGTGGCTATGATTGTAGAGCAACTTCTATTGTGTTTGACTACAATTTGAAAGGACCAGGGGATGTTCCTTTAAGCACTCACCAGGACAATGTCTATGAGTGTGCAGAAGTAATTCATACAGAGTTTGTGAACGATGGCGCGGACTTTGCCGTGATTCGTTTAGATAGACCTGTAGTTGGCCGCAAAAGTTTGGCCATTAAAAGGCAGCACAAGGCTCAAGTTGGCGATGCTATGATTGTCTTAGGGCATCCTGCTGGCTTACCATTAAAAATCGCAGGAGGGGCCAATGTACGCTCTGACAAAGGATCTCATTTTGTGGCTAACCTTGATACCTATGGAGGTAATTCTGGATCTGCGGTAATCGATGCCTTTACTGGAGAAGTAGCTGGAGTTTTGGTTCGTGGTGAAACGGACTTTGTTCAAAGAGGGAATTGCAGTGTTTCAAATGTTTGCCAAGATAGTGAATGCTCAGGAGAAGATGTTACTCATGCCAGCGAGGCTGCGGCTTATATACCTGAGGTCTTTTAATTTAAATACTGGGAATAAAAAAAGAGCCTTTCGGCTCTTTTTTTTGTTTTAAGATAATCCAATCGCTCTTAATCGTTCCATCAAAAACTCGTGGCTATTGATTGGTGGCCATTTTACTCCATCACCTTCACAAGAAGGAATGCACTCTAAAACTGCATTAGGGTGAGGGTGGCAAAAGTAAGGCATGCTATAACGATGATCGTTTGTTCCATCATTTGGATTAACCACTCGATGCGTGGTTGCTGGAATTTTTCCGTTAGTGATTCTTTGTAACATATCACCAGCGTCTACAATCAAGTTGTTGGCTGCGGTTTCTACAGGTAACCAAGTTCCATCGCGATCTTTTAATTCAAGACCAGTAGCTGTTGCTGCCACCAGAATGGTGATTAAGTTAATGTCCTCGTGTTCAGCAGCGCGAACGCATCTTGGATCAGAACCTTCTGGAATTGGCGGGTAGTGAAGAAGTCGTAAGATGGAGTTTCCGTCTTTAATCATATTTGCAAAGTAGTCTTCTTCCACTTCTAAGGCTTTGCCTAGGGCCTGCAATAAAATAGCAGAAGTCTCATCTAGTTTTTCATAAAGTTCACTAAATGTGTTTTTAAAGTCTTTAACGTCTTCGTCAGGCCAAATGTTTTTAGGGTATTGAGAGTTTAGAGCATGGTCTTTATCTAGTTCACGACCCACATGCCAAAACTCTTTTAAGTCACTTACTTCCGCGTTCTTGGCATGTTCTTTACCAAATGGCGTGTAGCCTCTTTGAAAGTTACCATTTTCTAAAATGTAATTGTTCTTTTTATCGACCGGTAAAGTGAAAAACTCTTCCACTTTGTTGTAGGCTTGGTCTAATTTTTCTGTTGGAACATTATGGTCTTTTAAAATGATAAATCCATAGTCTTTAATTCCTTCAAATAAATTAGAAATAAAAGTTTCTTGCTCTTCCTTTGAACCATGAGTGTAGGAACGAAGACTTAGTTCAGGTACCTTTCTTAAAGTAGACATACTTTCCCCTTTTGTAGAATCCATATAAATTGCCCGCTTTTAAAGCTGTTATAATCCTTTTTCCTCGATTTTGCTAATCCTATTAATGAATCTGTCAGATATAAAAAAATTATTAGTTGAAAAGTCTCGTATTGCTAAATAAATTGAAATTTCTTCAAGTAAAACCCTAGTAAGGATAAAAATGTCGCTTTTTATGTATCTGCTTTATGTAATTCCAAGAAGATTACTTTCTCGCATCGTTGGAAAACTGATGCACTTAAAACTTCCTTTTCGTCTAAATCGTCTTACGGTGAAATTGTTTGCAGATTTCTACAATATTAATGTGGATGAAGCTGAGTATCCAATTGGCTACTATTCCAGCATTGGTGATTTTTTTGTGAGGCGCTTAAAGCCCGAGGCTCGACCGGTTTCTGAAGCTATGTTGGTGCATCCAGCAGATGCTAAGATTAGCCAAGCGGCTATGATCGAGTCAGGGGAGTTGATTCAGGCAAAAAACAAAACCTACAGTTTACGCTCATTTTTAGGAGCTGATGATTATGTGAATTCTTTGAAGAATCCATTTTTTATCACTTATTATTTGTGTCCCACAGACTATCACCGTGTTCATTGTCCAGCTGATGCTAGAGTGCTTTCTGTACACTATTTGCCAGGAGATTTATGGCCGGTGAATGAGTGGAGTACCACGCGAATCGAGTCGCTGTTTTCTGTAAATGAAAGAGTTGTGATTGAGTTGGAAATCGCTTCTAAAAAAGCCTTTGCTGTTTTGGTGGGGGCAACGAATGTGGGAAAAATGACTCTAGCTTTTGATTCAGATTTGATTACCAATCAAGGGCGCAGAGGCTCTCCCGTTTTTAAGACCTATGAAGATGTTTTTCTTAAGAAAAATGATGAACTAGGCTGTTTCCATATGGGATCAACGGTTGTGATGGTTTACGATGAAAGCTTTTTGGGAGACTTATCAAAATTAAAATCAACGAGCTCCCGAGTAGGAGCTGCGCTTTTTAGTGAATGATCAATGGGTAAGAGACTGCTGAAATAAGCCGGGAATTCTTCTTCGCAATTGAGGGCTTTGGCGAAGCTCTTCTGCAATTCGGTCTTCAAAGCGATCCATGATTTTTGGTAGTTGTTGAATCATTCTGCGAATGTATTTTTTCTTTAAGATAAGTCTCACAGGTAATGGCAGGCTAGAGCGCATATCCTCTATGATTCTATTCGAGTTTTGCATATCTAGTATGTCTTGCCATTTTTTTAATAAGCCACGATTGTCAGGGTAGGGAACGTACCATAAGGCTTCAAAAGCCGACTCAGGAACTTCATCATACAAAAAGGCTTTTAATACTTCATTAACAGAAAGCTCAACCGCGCTAAGTGGCATGGCGATTTTGGCGTCTTCCTCTGTAGCACAAGTGTTTAGGTGTGTGTCACTGCCGGTACGCCATTTCACACCGAGGGAGTTTTGGACGACCAATCCAACTTCGTTGCCATACTCATCTTTACCTTCATAATCGTGCATTAGCATACCTAAGCCATCACCGATAAAGGAACCGAGAAGTCTACTGGTATTGTCTTTTGCCCAGTCTTTTAAATCTTTTCGAGGTACTCTCAAATGTCCAGCAGGAAAAGAATCGGTTAAATAGTGATCTGCAAAAGCATTGATGAACAAGGCCTTGTTTAATATCTTTAAGGCAAGTTCTGTCCTGCCGCTGCGATAGCTTCTTCCAGCTGCTTGTGCGTAGAACAATGCGCGCTCGTGGTGTTTTACATATGCTTTTACATTGTCCCATGCAAAGTGATCATAGTTTTTCATTACAACTGATAGATAGTCCCCACCATACAAAACGTTTACCCATGTACAGTCTGGGTATTTTAGTTCAGGATTGGATTTCTGTTCGGCATGAACACGACCTTCTTTGTCGATGCACTGAAAAATCTCACCGATGGAGTGTTTTCGGGAGTTTTCGAAATAGGCATCATCTACTTTTAAATAGAAATCGCCTAGTGCCAAAAGTTCTCCGTAGCTAAATGCAATTTTTCGATCGTTTCTATAGATTCCGTTCAATAGACAAAAGCTTTCGTTTTGAACAGAGTTTTTTTCACAGGCTTTTTGGAATCCTAAATCTCCTAGTTGCAAATGTTCTGCACCAGACCACATGATGTTGAAATCATTTTTTGTAGGTTTGTGCTGGGCTTTATTATGTACTTGCTGGGCCCATGGGATTCTTTGATTGTTTAAGCTGGTTTTAATTTGAACACAACTTGAGGCGATACCATCTGAACTTGCAACTGCTTGCAGGCTTAGAATGAAGAAAATCATAACACGTTTGAACATAGCCTTACCCCTTTAAAGCTGTTCCTCCATGATATTTGTACTGTTCTTTAAATCCTTTTAGAGCAGTATTAGAATTGTTTTAGGCATTAATTCATTCGGTATTTGGCTCTTGGTCTTAAAGGAAACAAGCAATTTTGTAGAGAAAGATTAGACCAAGGTTAGAGATGACTAGGCATTTGGTCTTGTAGTTGATCCTTCTATCTAGGCAATAGTCCTAGGTGTGTTTTGTGTGTCTACAAAACTTTTTTTAGATCAATGTTATGCTTTTAGTTTCTTTAGCTTATAAAAAATGAAAAAGGAGTAGTTTAGCTTTTTGAAGTAGTCTTACAGCTTGATTTTGTTTTAAGACTAAGTCTAGTGACTTTTGCATTGGTTTTTATGTTTGATTGCAGTCTAAGAAAATATATTCAGAAGGCAAAAAGCATAAAATCTTATGATCTTTAAGTCTAAAAAAACAAAGTTTCAATTAGATGTCATTAATTCGGTAAAATGCCTAAAAAAGTTTTTAGGCATTTGTAGCTGGCTAGTAGCTTATAGATTGAAAAGAGATAAGGGAGAGAAATCTCGATGCCTTAAACTTTAGAGGCAAAAATTGAGCGTCATTCTATTTTTGCTTAGTCATTGTAAGGCTTAATTAGTAGCACTTTGTTTTAAGCGATCAACGAGCCAGTTTAGTAGAGTTGAGCTTGAGGTGTCGAAACTACGGTTTTCAATATAGGCCAGAGATATTTGGTTTACCAAGGGTTTACCACTTCCTTCAAAGCGAATGATTTCATGTCCTCTTTTTATTAAGCGGTCATAAAGGTGATGGGGGAGGATTCCCGCACCCATTCCTCTAACGATGAACTTACTAAGCCCCTGTACATCCATCACGGTGGCTTTAACATCTAGGTTTAAGTTTTTGTTTCCTAGGTGTTGTTCAAACCATCTTCCTAATACTGGCTGACCTTGTTGGTATTCAACGTAGGGAAGGCTTTCATAAAACTTTTTTTCATTTTTAATTTTTTTATTGTCTAAAAGCTCTGGTGAAATACAAAGTTCTAAATTTTCTGAATATATTTGTTCAAGATGAATTCTTCGATCCATTTTGAATTGGTCCACAAAAGCGAAATCGATATCTCCATTTAGAAGTTTTTGGTTAAAAACTTCTGCGAAATCTAGGTACAAACGATATTTTATGAAAGGAAAGTTTTTTGAAAACTCACAAAGAAGCGGAATGATTTCGTTATTGCCAAATTCAATGGGCATACCGATTGTGACAGTTCCTTTTAAGTTTTGTTTATCGTCTTTTAGTCCCCATAAGGCGTCTTCAATTCCACTAAGGCCTCGAGAGATATTTGTGTATAATTCTTTTCCTTTATTGGTGGGGATAAGACGTTGGTTAATTCTATCAAATAACTGGACATCGAGGGTTTCCTCAAGACTGCGAATGTGTTGACTCACTCCTGATTGGGTCAAATGTAAGTTCTTCGCCGCCATTGTCATAGAGTTGGTTTTGAATACTTCTTGAAACACTCGTAATTGATTTAAATTGACCTGATCTAATAACATAAATACCCAGTGGCTATAGGAATAAATAAAGCTTTTATATTATATATTTATAACAAAACTAAGCATTGGACAATCTTTAAACTCCAATTGAAACCACATATAATCTCCCAGATCGAAAGAAATATTTATCTTCTGCGGCTGCCTTTTGACATGTGAGATAGCAGAACTTAAAGAGAGAGCTAAAATAAACTTTTAAATTCTCATTATTGCCTCTGGGTAAAAGAATTGCATTGCCAAGCTTCATACCTGAAACCTTTAACACGTCTAACAGCTAAGAAGATAAACTGAGGGCATAGCTCTTAAGCAATAGCAGGCTCGCGAAGGTGGAAGACTGAAGTGATTTAAGTGTATGAAATTACGAAAGAAAATGTCAATTGACGAATATGAATATTTTCCCTGTACAAAGTCTATTCATAAGGTTGCATAAATTTTATTTTTAGATAAAACCGACTAGTATCAGCTCCGGTGATGATACATTGAAAAAATAAATTTAAAAATAGAGCGAAGTTAAAAGTAATATCGCCCTAGGAGCATTACAATGACTAAAACAGTTTCATTATTCATTAAAATTATATTGTTAAGTTTGTTTTATACAACTAGCTTTGCTGAGTTTACTCCTCCAATTGCTTTAGAATCTGATATTGCTATTACTTCTGAAAGTTACAATGACTTCGGTTTTTTCCACTCCCACAATACGATCCCGAGCTCTCTAGATAGAAAGTGGGCTGCAGGTTTTAAGCGTTTCATGGAGAAGCATTTTGACTCAGGATTATTGTTAGATAAAGGCTCTTTCTCTAGGCCTTTTCATAGGTTTCACGGACCTTTTGAGGAAAAGAGCCTTGTTTCTAAAAACGGAGAACCATTGTTTGTAGGAAAACGCGGAGAAGGTAAAGGCATGGTAGCAATTGGTAAAAAGGATGGAAGGTTGTATTTTTATAACGAGCATCTAGAGCTAGTTAAGCCTATTTCCGGTTATACGGAAGAAGAAATAGTAAGAGCCATGGAAACAGCTATAGAAAAAAATGTTATAAGTGAAATGGCCTCAGATCATAAAAAACTAACAAAAAAAATTAACCTTTGGTGGAGCGCAATTTTGACGGCAGCCGCACTATCATTTTCTAAAGATATGACGCAAGCCATTTCAGCTACAGTAATTTTGAATGTAGTTATTATCGGATTAAACGAAGTAATAAGTAGAATTATGTTAGACGGTGAAGCATTGAAGGTTTTTAAAGACCTCAAAAAGTTTTTAGCGGAAGATTCACGAGGAGTAAGGCATATAAAAACCCGTAGGGGTGATATTTCAACAGCTCATAGTTTTGAAGATCTTCGGAAGAGCATCTTCTGTAGTAAGAGCGCAGGGGGCTAGATTGGTAGATTATGGAGTGATAGTCTGTTTGGCAAAAATTCTAAGAACCAAAGCATGATCTCTTAATTTTTGCAGAATTCAGTGTCTAGCTATTGCTGCAAAAGTTTTTCTAATTCGATCACTGTATGCTTAAAGCTTTCTTCAAGTTTTACAAAAATACTGTTACAAGCATCAAAGCTGTCATCACGCCCTAAAGACTCAAGATTAGCACTAAGTTTTGTGGCTTGAATTGCTCCTAGATTGGAGGATGCTCCTTTAAAAGTATGAGCTTCTCTGTAAAGCTCGGAGGCATTTTGGCTTTCGATCGCTTGTTTGATGGAAACAAGTCTTTTTTCGCAGTCTTCCTTGTAGATTTCCACGAGTTGCTTCAAGAAACTTTTATCGCCGTCGGTGATCATTTCGATGTGATCAAAATCAAGTAGTGGATCCATAGTAAAGCCTTTTGAAGTTATAGTTTTATGTTAATAGTACTATATCGGAGGAATAAGCTAGAGGGCTGGGCAAATTAGCAATCATTAAGGATTTTTATATTTTCGTAAAAAGAATGCATCATTTTGAGACGAATTAAGGAAGTTGTTCCTCTTTTTGCCATTGGTCTAAGAAGTTGACTAGGCTTTCTTCAATAATTTCATATACGTGAGCAAAACCTCTAGAGCCACCCCAATATGGATCGGGAACTGACTTTTCCTTGATTGAGGAATTGTATTGGAGAAGTAATTCTACCTTGGCTTCAGAGTTATCAGGATAGTCATCCATGATGTCTGCAAGGTTTCTTTCGTCCATTGGGAATATGTGTTGAAAACGATAATAGTCTTCTAAGAGAAACTGCCTGGATCGAATAAAAGATAGGTCAGTACCTCTTTTTTGGGCTTCCTTTTGTGATCGAGAATCAGGTGGATTACCAGCGTGATATGCGCTGGTTCCACAACTATCGACTTCAAAGTACTCACTAAGATTTCGTTCTTTGAGTAGGCGGTGGAATATTCCCTCCGCCGTCGGGCTTCGACAAATATTTCCCAAACAAACAAAAAGGACCGAAGTTTTTTCCACTATCGAAGACCCATTTCTAGTCTTTTAATACGGTCTTCTAGGCTTGGGTGGGTTGAAAAAAGTGCTGCCAAACTTGGTCTTCCACCAGAAATTTTCATGCTGGCAAAAGCCTTGTCTCTTTGGTCAACCAGATCAACATTGTTTTGAAGGCGTTTAAGAGCGGCTATCATCTTATCTTTTCCTACGCTTCTAGCGGCGCCAGCATCGGCTCTATATTCACGCCATCGGGAGAAAAAGTTTAATACCACTGAACCTAAAATAGAGAATAAAATATCTAGTACGATCACTAAGCCAAATTCTAAGAACGGGCTTCTTTCATCGTCATCACCACGTGAAATACCAAAGGCGATGGCGCGAGATAAGAACATGACAAAAGAGTTGATCACCCCTTGCAAGAGGGTCATGGTTACCATATCTCCGTTAACGATATGGGCAACTTCGTGTGCTAAAACACCTTCCACTTCTTTTTCGTCCATTTTATTTAGTAAACCAGTACTAACTGCTACTAACGAACTATTCTTGGAAGCACCTGTTGCAAAAGCATTTACCTCAGGAGACTCATAAACACCTACTTCAGGCATTTTTCTCATTCCATTCATAGCAGCAATTTTGTAAACCATGTCTAAAAGCTTTTTCTCATAACCATTAGCTTGTGTAGGGGAGATGAGATGAACGCCCATAGACTTTTTGGCAATCCATTTGGATAGGAACAAACTGATAAAAGCGCCACCAAAACCCCAGATGCTACAAAATACCAACAGACTTGTGTAGTCGATGCCATTTTGGCTAAGGTAAGGGCGAATGCCTAAAAGGTTGATAACGATCGATATTGTCGCAATCACCGCGATGTTAACTAGTATAAAGAAAAATCCTCTTCTAAAAAGGCTCATGGGGTTTCCTCCTAAAAATCTTCACATTGAAGATGCTTTAATTATGGAGATAAAAAAAAATCTGTCAAGATTTGCAGGAACCGATTTTTTGTAAATACTTATTATTATTTACAAAACTTGAGACCGGTTCCGTAAGGGGCTAATTGAAATAAGAGTTTTTGCGTTTATTTAATCGTAAAAACTAGTTCTTCATCCTTTTTACTTATAGATACTTTTCCACCGTTTTCACTGAGTTTTCCGTAAAGAATCTCATCCACCAATTTGGCCTTGATTTCTTTATCGATTTGACGGTGAATTGGTCTTGCTCCATACAGAGGGTCGTAAGCTATATCTACAATATGTCGAATCACTTCGTCAGTTACTTCTACTTCTACCTTTTTCTTGGCTAGCTGTAGGTTCATGTCGCGAATGAACTTTTTAGTAACATCGATCAAAATTTCTTTTGATAAAGGTTTAAACTCTAAAACGGAATCCAATCGGTTTAAAAACTCTGGGCTGAAAAAGTTTTTTAACTGAGTCTTGTCAAAAGCCTTTAATTGCGCACCTGCAATACCAATGCTGCCTTTTGAATTGTCCTTCGAGCCAGCATTAGAAGTCATAATTAAAACAATGTTTCTGCAATCTACGGTTTTTCCATTGGAGTCAGTAATGCTACCGGAGTCCATAATTTGCAGTAGAATATTAATTAAATCGGGATGAGCTTTTTCAATTTCATCCATTAAAATTACAGAATAGGGGTGTTTACTAATGGCATCTGTAAGTAAGCCACCTTCTTCATATCCCACATAGCCCGGAGGAGCTCCAACGAGTCTTGCTACGCTGTGCTTTTCTAAGTATTCGGACATGTCGAACTTTTCAAAGTGTAGGCCAAGGTTTTTTGATAATTGTATGGCTAGTTCTGTTTTTCCAACTCCTGTTGGACCGGCAAACAAATAGTTACCGATGGGCTTGTTTTCCCTAGATAAACCAGCAAAGCTGAATTTGACAGCTTCGACCAAGGCATTTACGGCCTCGTCTTGCCCAAAAATCTTATCGAGAAGGTTCTTTTTTAAATCTTTTAATTTAGCCCCCTCAGCACTTTGCAGGTTTTCAGTCGAGATAGAAGTCATTTCCGCTATCACCGCAGATAATTCAGCTTCGCTCAGCTCAATATTTTCCGTGTCTTCTTTTAGTTTTAGTCGAGCACAGGTCTCATCAATGAGATCCAAAGCATTGTCGGGTAGCTTTCGATCAGAAAGGTATCTTTTTCCAAGATCGATCGCCTTATGAACACTAGTTTCAGGGATTTTTACTTTATGAAATTTTTCGTATTCATTGATTTTGGTAGCTATGATTTTTTGAGCCTCTGTTACGCTACATTCTTCAATGTTTAATTTTTGAAAGAACCTTGCACCGGCATTGTTTTTTTCAAAAATACTTTTGTATTCTTTGTGATTGCAAGAAGCGATGACAAAAATGTTTTCTGCCTCCATAAGAGGGCGAAGTAGATGGCCTACTTCGATTCCCTGGCCGCCGCTGTTACCTGTGTTCAATAAGCTTGCTATGTCATCGATAAATAAGACTTTCTTGCCTTCTTTGGTTAGTTCTGCGGTTAAGGCGGCCATACGCTCTTCTAACTCGCCTCTAAATTTTGCCCCAGCCATTAGCTTTGTGATATGCAACTCATAATAGTCTAAATTTTTTAAGTTCTTAGGAACATTCGCTTTTTGAATTCGTAAAGCGAAGTTTCTTGCTAGAGTAGTTTTGCCCACTCCAGGATCGCCAATCAAAAGGGGATTGTTTCGTTTTTTTCTAGATAGGATTTGTACTAAACGTTTTAACAGGTAATCCCTTTCCACAAAGTCAGGAAGTTGGTCTTTGAAAGCAGGATCACTAAGTTTCGAGCAGAAGCTATCTGTTGCACTTCGAAAACTGTTTTCTGCCTCGGCACCCATTTCATCTACAGCAAACTCTTTGGTGGCGCTTCGCCCATGAGAAATTTCGTTTAGCAGCTGTAAACGTGCTACTCCAAATTTGTCTTTGAAAAGAAATAAACCGAAGGATTCATCTTCGCCATAAAGTGCCACCAATAGGTCTTCTGGTCGTACTTCTGATCCACCAGAATTAATACTGTGGTGCCAAGCTGTTTGTAACATCCTCTGCGCACCGACGCTCATCACAGGAGGCATTTTGTTGTTTTCTTTTTTTCGCTTAGGAATATTGTCTTCAATATAAGTTTTCAATTCCTTCACGATACTTTCGCGAGGAATGCCCATGTTTTTACTAATTTCATTCACTCGTGGAGTGGACAAAATAGCTGTTAAGAGATGTTCAATGCTAAATATCTCAAAGTTTTCTTGGTGAGCCTTTTGGATGGCTTTTTGTAACTCTATTTCAAACTCTGGACTAAGTTTCATTCTGCGTCCTTTTCTATGCTTGTTTTTAATGGATGATCGTTTTCTTGTGAGTATTGGTTTACAATCATACTTTTCGTCAAAGCTATATCCTTGGGATATATTCCAGCGACTCCAGCTCCTTGATGGTGGACCATTAACATTATTTTGGTGGCTTCTTCTGTAGTTCGATCAAAAAAGTCTTCTAGAACATGAACCACAAAATCCATTGGAGTGTAATCGTCATTGTGAATTAAAACTTTATAAAAAGAAGGTTCCTTTATCTGGGTATCTAAAGCCCGGTCACTCTGAGTACCAGTTTGAGTTTTTTGTGACAAAGTTCCTCCCTGTAAAGTCCAATTCCCTCACTAGTATAATATGGTGCCAGGATTTGATATGTCAAATTTTGTATAAAGAGACTTTGTCTAAGTTGTTGAATTTAATTGGAAAAAAGTTTTTGATTCAAACAAAAGAATGTTTAAAAGGCACCAATGGAAAAGTGAAATCTTCCGGGACTTTCTCCATCACGACGATTTAATTTGTGACCATACTCAAGGCTCACTGGTCCTACTGGAGTGTAGAAGCGAAAGCTGATTCCCATGGAGTCTCTGTAGATATATTCACTAGGTAAATCAATTTCAGGGATGTTCACGGCTCCACCGTCGTAGAAAATGGCTGCACCGAAATCATCATAAATTGGAAAGCGAAGTTCTAGCTTTACCAAACCAAAGCTACTCTTGTCAGAAACATAATAAATGGAACTACCATTAGGCTTTAGACTATCGATGTCAGTTTCATTGGGGATTTCGGCGAGTTCAAAACCACGAATGGTTGATCTTCCACCAAGGAAAAACATTCTATCTTGTGGTACAGCGTCTGTGCCTTTTCTTCCTAGATTCTCCACATAACCGCCACGCAATGAATAAGCGAAAACCAATCGTTTACTTAAGTTGAGTGGTAAATAATGGTTAAACACAGCTGTGGCTCTGCCGAAGTGAATGTCTTCGCTACTTTCATAACCAGGAGAAGCGTATTCGATGGCAAAACGGGTGTAGCTACCTTGTCGCGGAGAAAACAAATGGTCTCGATAGTCTAATTCTATATAAGGACCAATACTACCAATTTGAAGTTTTTCTTGGTCCGCTTTTTGGTTGGTTTCAAAACGGCGGGTTCCTTCAATTTCCCATAGCTTCCAACCAATTTTTGTATGTTGATCGTAGTCTTTTTCCAGTACGAAATTGATTTCTTTTGATTCTTTAATGTAGGTGTTTTCAGCATCACTACTTAAAAAATCGATGTCTTGGGAAAAGCTTAGGTTGGTTCTACCTTTTAGTTTTCTACCGAAAAGAAGAGGCTCAAGATAACTAAGTGTAACTTTGTTTTCAATGAAGCTTTCATTGTTGATTTGGTTTTGGATTTCTACTCTGGCTTGAACAACTTTAGCTGAGCCTCCGAGGTTTTTATAAACCAAACCTGTGAAGCCCTTTAGGGTTCCGTCAAACTCATCGGTCACACCGAGACCTAAAGTGAAAACTCCGGGATTTCTTTCTGTGACTTTAACCAATACCGGTCGATTGCCATCGTTAGCAGGAAGTGGCTGAATGTCGACCGTGGAGAAAATGCCAAGTCTTTGTAGAAGAAATTCGGACTCATTGATTTTAGAGAGACTTAAAAAATCATCTTTTTCAAAGGCCAAAGTTTTTATAATTACCGTTTTTTTAGTCATAATGTTCCCACTGACTAAAACTTCTTTTACTTTGATTTTATCGCCTTCTTTAATTTTGAAGTTTAGGCTAGCCTCTTTGTTTTGATTGCTGTATATCACTAAGTCTGATTTTTCATTGAGCAATTCGTAATCTAAATGTGCTTTCTCGAGATAAAAGTTTTTTAACTTTTTGATACTATCTTCAATGTGATTTAAATTTAAGGGAGTCCCTTCTTTTAATTCAATAACCTCAAGAAGCTCCTCTTTACTAAAAGCCTCTGCTCCTAAAAATTGCACTTGTTTTAGAATGCTAATAGGGCCTTCGTCGATGCGAACGATTACCTTTAAAGAATTTTCTTTTACGAATTCCGTTTTTTCTAATTCTACTTTTGAAGATAGGTAGCCTTGGTTTTGCAGATAAACGTTTAAGGACTTGAGCATTTCTTCAAGATCTTCTTTTACATAAATTTCGTCGCGAATTTTATCGGAACCCAATGACTCCATTTGATCCAGGTAGTAGTCTTTTTCTCGGGAATAGCTGCCGCTAATTTGCCATTCTACGATTCGGGTCTGAGCTCCTTCGATGATTTGAAAACGTAAGACGTTTGCATTTTTTTGCGGAATTTCCTGGATTTTAACTTCAGCGCTTTCAAATCCGTTTTTACGATAAGTCGCTTTTATCTTTTGAGAAAGTTCACTGCTTAGGTTTTCACTAAATATATTGGTGGGACTTTCTAAATCCAGACCGTCGATAAGTTTTGATTTAGAAATTTCTTGCTGGCCAAAAAAGCTTAACTCATATTTTTGTGGGCGCAAAATTTCAACGCGAACCAATGCGCCGGTTCTGTCATCATTAAGTGATACTTGGTTTTCTCCCGGACTAGCTTTCAAGTAGCGCTCTTCTTTTAAGTATTCACTAATTTTCTTTTGTATTCCCTCTAGGTTTAAATCGTTGAGGGATTCATCTTCAAAAGAAGAAAGTTCGTCTTCTAAGTCTCTATTTAGTCTTTCGTTTGAACTAATGATTTCAATCTTACTGATTTCGGTAGGATCGTTTGGATCTATTTTGATATCAACGCTTAAAAAGCCTTCCTTGTCTTTAATGGAGTTAGTTTGGATTTCGATTTCCGCCTGAAGGTAGCCGCGATTGATGTAGTAGGATTTAATTTTTTTAGCCGCTTCATTGATTTTATTGCGGGTAAAAGTGTCGCCAATTTGTAAGTCGATTAAATTGCGAAGCTCACTCTCGGTGGCTTGAGTGATTCCACTAAACTTAAAACTGCCGAACTTTGGGCGACTGTGAATCGTAAAGCTTGGGTTTTCATTGCTGCCGTTGAAAAATACTTTTTCAGCATTAGAGAGTAGCTGTATTTGTTTTAGCAACTGGTCCCATTTTCTTGGGGAGTAGGGCTTTTGAAGTAATTCAGGCTGGCTCGCTTTAATTTTGTTATGCAAGTCTTTTGGGATTCCATCAATTTGTGCCTTTGCTTTTAGGCTAAAGCAAAGGAGAAAGAGCAAACTTGTATAGCTGGCGAAAATTTTAATCATTTAAACTCTACTTTATACCTTAGATCTAAACCGAAGATGTCGCTTTCTTGGTTTTCGTTCACTGAGCTAGCAGCGTCTTCGTTAAGGGTAGTGGACTCCCAGCTACCGATAACACTAACTTCTTTATTTAGTTTGTATTCAACTTTAACATCTTTTTTGGTGTTGTTCCCTAAAATACTAGCTGAAGCTCCAATGTTTGGAGTTACTTGTTTACTAATCACAACTTTGTATTGGGTACTGTCTGTTTCATCAATGTCTGTAGATAACTTAAATGTGAAACCAGTTCGGTCTTCGATTTCTTTGCCCAAAGGAGTGTTGGTAATAACAGCGGCTCCGATCTCCATAATCGGTCGATCCGTTTGGCTGTCCAGGGTTTGTTGTTCCAACTGATTGGAGGTCAAGCCTAAGGCCAACAAACTAATCAGATCACTTTCATTAAGGCTCGGTTGGGACTGTAAGCGAGTGGTGAAGTCGGTTAGGTTTCCTTGCAGTTGAATTTCAACGTCATAACTAGTTTCACTACTTTTTTCTATAATACTAGTGTTACCACTCATGAAAAACGAAGGATTCATTTCTGTTTGGTTTTCAAATTTAATTCTACCAGAAATTAAATTAAAGGGAGTGTCTCGAAAAAATATTTTTCCCCCAGGAATTAAGCGCATATCTCCATTGTAAGTGGGCAGGCCAAGTGGCCCCTGAATGCTAATTTTTCCAGTTACATTGGCATCCAGTTCTGGAACTTTGATTTTTAGACGTTCCTGCAAGCGAGCGTTTACATTTAAAATTAGCGGAGAAAAACTATTTTTTAGTAAAACTTCAGGTAAGTACCTTGAAGGTCGTATGTTGGTTTGTGTTCCTGATGACTTTGGACTGATAACTCCTGATTTAACAACCGCATCAGCGCTTAAACGGAAAGGGAACCAATCACCATCTAATTTAAAGTTTGCATCTGTTAAAAGGCTCAAGCCTTCAATGAATCTAAAATTACTGTTTGTGATGCTACCGTTTAAATTGATAGGTAGTTTTGTTAAACCATTAAACTCAATACTACCAGAGGCCTTGAGATTTCCACCAGCTAAAATACCAGATAGATTGTTTAACAGGATTTTATTATTATTTAATAAAATATCCGCCTGTAAATTTTCGAAGGGATGTAAAAAATTAGGAATTCGGAAAAAGGAGTTTTTTAAGTAAGCCGAACCTGTAAAAACAGGTTCTACAAGGCTACCATTGATTTGGGTTTCAAAGCTCAAGGCTCCACTCAAATCATCCACAAAGGGCACGGCAAAACTTGCAAGAGAAAGGTCGATGGCTCCAGATAGTTTGGTATCCCAGCGATCTTTTGTACCAGGATTGACGGTCAAAGAAATCTGACTTTCACTGCCAGTGAGTTGCCATTCTTTGGATTGAAAAAGACCGTTTCTCACCGAAATGTTCAATTCATTTTGGTTAGAAATGTTTCGAGTACCTCTTCTGATTTCAATGTCTTCAATCTTTATACTTCCACTGGAGTTCCAAATCCCTCCATTGTCGGCAACGAGTCTTACTTCAGAACTTAATTTACTATTAAAGCCAGCTTGGTTTGTGTTGATACCCAAAAGAGAAAACAGGGCTGTAAAGTTAAAATCCACACTTTCCATATTTAACTGAAATTTTTCAGTCTTTAAATAAGGGTGTACCCAATTTAAAGCTAGAGTGTTACCAAACATACTGGCATTGGTTTCATAAACCTTACCGTTGAACCTGTGGGTAAAGTAAGAGTCACTTAAGTTGGTTTGATCGATGTTTAACTTAGATACTTTCCCTTCCATCTCGTAATTTAGCTCAGGAATTTTTCCGTACATTTTGAAGCTTGTATCTAAGTCTCCACTTACATTTCCAGCCAATTTCTTTGTGAAATCTAAATCGGATAGTTTTAAATTTTCAGAGCTGAGTCTTAGGTCTAAATTAAAATCAGGGTCTAAAGATATCTGACCGATGATTTGAGAGTCTTCTGAGGACTTTTGGGCTTCTAGGTACTTGGTTTTCATAGAACCATTTTTAGCAGAAGCACGAATCTTAAAGTTTTGAAAGCCTTCCGTATTTACGAAAAATCTTTCACTAAAATAACGTAAATCATAGCTCATTTTGTTAAATTGAAGTGGACCATTAAACTCAAGACGCATTGGTCCTTCAGCAACGAAATCTAAAGGAGGGACGAGATGGGCCTTGATGATTTTTTCCACGTCTTTAAACTTTGCTTTTTGAGAGCTAAATTTACCTAGGATCGTACTATTCAAAAGATTGATGTGGGTGAAACCTCTGAATTCACTTTGATTTACATTTGTAGAAACTTGATTAATGTAAAGTGTGCCTTTTTGGTATTTTAATTTTGCTTTGGCATTTCCTAAATAGTAGTCGAATAATTTTAGGTCTTTTGTGTCAAGCTTCATGTCGATGGTGGCAGATTTAGAATCGCCCTCAGTGCTTCCGGTTAGCTTAACTCCAGACTCAATTTTTAAGTCCGCAAGGTTTTTTAAATCTTTAAAATCAAAATTGTCCGTCTGGTAATCAAATTTAAATCCCTTAGCGTATTCAACATATCCTTTCGCTGATCCATTGCTTTCGCCAAGTTTGATTTTTCCTTCTGGATAGACTCCAACTTTATTGATTTTAACACCACCAGTGATTTCCGCGTTTTCAAAGGCTGTGATGGTTTTATTACTGCTTGAGTTGTAGACTCGAAAATAAGGTAGGTTCACGCTACCGCTACAGTTAATCTCTAATTCTGGTTGTACTTCACCGGCGCAATCCATGCCTTTGCTGGCAATGTCTAATCGAAGTGGTACATCTCCAACGCGGATATCTTGTAGTAGTTGACCTAACTCCAAAGATTTTACTTGAAAGTTTGTAGTCATACTCCATTTGTCTTCTGACTTAACTAGATCTAATTTGCCTATGCTTAAATTGGTTTTAAGACGGTTTAAATTAAACTGGGATATACTGATGTTGTTAGGTTTAAGATCTAATTTGCTTTGAATGTTTCCAATTTTAAAAGAATCAATGACCAGGTTCTCTGTACTAATTTCAGCTTCGACGTGCTTGAGGTTGTCTGAATTTAAATCCATTTGCGCGGAAAGATTTCCTGAAACATCCAATAGTTCTTTTTTAGGTAAAAATCGTTTTGCCAAAGAATTAATTTCATCAAGTTTTAGCTTACTATTCAGACGTGCTTTAAATTTGCTTTTTTCGAAGAGATGCCAGCTTTTAGCGCTTAACTGTAAGTCGATAAAATTATCTTCTTGGAAAACTTTTAACTTTTCAATCTTAAGGTTTTCAGGAGAAAGGTTTATTTCTGATTCTACCTTTAGCTTAACTAGGCTTTTCTTTATTTTTGTTTCTTTTAAAGAAAAAGAAGGTATGTCAATAATGACTTGTAAAATATCATCTTGTTTTTCAATTTTTATGGAAGCCGACTTTACTAAATTACTTAAACCAGCTTCTTCGAGACGACCAAATAAGTTTATGTTTTCCATTTCAATTTCATCAATTGGTAAGGCTTTGAGAATGCTTGAAACTTCTTTGGGATCAATTTTTGGCATTTCAATTTTCGAAGCTTTTATATTGCTGTCGTTTTTCTTAATAAAATATACTAGGTCGATGTCAGAAACTTTAATGTGAGAAAGTCCGGCTTCTCCTAAAAATATACTCGAGAAGCTTGGACTTGCTTCTATTCTAGCGATACTCATTTCGCGAATTTGTTTTAGACCGGGATTTTTTGATTGATATAGCTTTGTATTTAATAGACTTATTTTGGGAGGTAAAAGTTGGACTTCGACACTCTCCGGTTTAATCATGACGGGTAGTTTTTCATAGGAGTAGACTTGAATGCTGTTTAAAATCCAATCTTTAATTTGTGGTAGGTGAAAGCGATAGGCGAAACCAATTAACATGGATAAAATGGCAACAATGCTGTACTGGTAGATAGACTTCATAGATCTATCTCCTTTTCCCATCTTCCGAGAAGACTTTTAGCCATAAGGTAATCAGGCTTCACATTTAGGATATCTTCTAAAATGCTTAAAGCCATTTTGTCTTGGCCAATTTCTTTCAGGCAAATGGCTCGGTTGTATTGTAAATACATTCCATGCATCTGTGAAAAGCTGGAGTCTTTCTGTAGGGACTCTATGTATTCAATGCTTTCTAAAAAACGTCTGCTTTCAATCAAAACTTTAATGAGGAATAATTTTGCCTCGGCACTATCTAGGTCTTCAAGAATTGAAATCGCTTTTGAAAACTCACCCATAGAATAGAGTGCGATGGAAATATCATATTGCCACTCTGGTTTTGTCTGTCCTAATTCTAGAAGAGCTTTAATGCTCTCGGGGTCATTTTCTTCATTGCTTTTTATATGTTTAAACTCGATGGGCGTATTGGCTATGCTCTCTGAATTTTTTAGAGCAGAAAGTGCCTTCTGAAACTCAAGCCTGCTTTGGTAGTCTTTTAGCTCAGTGGATTTTGGGTAGAACTCTTGAAGTTTTTCAATGGCCGACTGAGCCAAATCATAATCTTCATTTACAAAATGCGCTTCAATGGCTCTGGATTGTTTTTCAAGGTCTCGCTTCGAAAAACCAAGATCTTCCTGAATACTGAGGTCTTTTAGTTCAATGAGCTTTTCCGAACTTTCAACCAATTGGTTCATACGAATTAGATCGCGGATGCGGCCTTCTGAGTCAGACCATAAAAATAAACTAGCAGTTGTTTCATTGCTTAATTGTTCTTTGCTAAAATATAAATTGAAAAGTCGGAGGCAGGCTCGAATCGGAATCGGTTTTTGTTTTCCAAATTGATAGTAGATTTCGGCGGCAAGGGATTTGTGCATTCCTAAACGAAATAAAAAGGCAGCAACTTCTTCGGCCTCCATAGGGGAGAGAACGCCACGGTGCCATTTTTTAATGAGTTCGTCTGCGATATGACTGCGGTCTGGAATGTCCCGTAGTAGTTTATGAATTTCTCTTTCCATAGCCGAAAATGACATGATTTTATTTTAGCTTTAAATCATTGAATTGGCTAACGAATTCGGGAAAAAAAAGAAAAAGCAAAAGGCAGTTTTGTTGTGTCAAAACTGCCTAAAAAATTACCCTTGGCTAACTCTTTCTAGGTATTCATTGGTGCGTGTATCAACTTTCAATACGTCGCCCTCATTGATGTGTAATGGAACGCTAACGCTTAATCCAGTTTCTAAAGTTGCTGGTTTTGTAGCCCCAGAAACTCTATCGCCTTTAACTCCAGGTTCTGTTTGAGTCACTTTTAATTGAACCTGGTTTGGAACTTCCACTCCAATCACTCGACCATTAAAAAACAAAATACTCACAACCATATTTTCTGTTAAGTAAAGAGCAGCTTCACCAACTTCCTGTTCCATAACAGGAATGGTTTCGTAGCTTGTTTGGTCCATAAAGTTAAAAGAATCATCATCACGGTAAAGATAGCTCATCTCTTTTTCTTCTACATCAGGAACACCAAATTTTTCACCTGACTTAAAGGTTCTTTCAAGGTTGGAACCACTAATTAGGTTTCTCATTTTTGTTCTTGTGAACTGGTTTCCTTTTCCTGGTTTCACATGTTGGAAATCAGTAATTACATATGGCTCATTATCAATTAACAACTTTAAGCCTTTACGAAAATCAGATGTAGAATGCATTGTCACTCCTGGTTTGTAGCTATTTAATCAGGCTAAAACTACCTTTTTAGGGGCTTAGATGCAAACAAATAGAGGTTGGAAAAGTTTTGCTTAAAGGATAAGCTATTAATCTCTACGATTTTGATCAATATGAAGAAGGGCTCTTTCTAGACGATTGATTTTTTTGCTACTAGAGATTCTCTCTTCGTTGATCGAGACCTCAGGAGGCTGCTGATCTAGAACGCTAAGGCGTTTTATGATTTCTGGGTGATCACCAAGTTGTTCTTTGGCTGTTTTTAATGTGGTGATTGCCTTATCTAGATCTCCTCTTATGGAGAAGGCGTCGGCTAGAGATAGAACTCGTTCAATATTTAATTTGTTTTGGTCTTCTTTAGATCGGCTTTCATCATTATTTTCTGTGATTTCCTCAAATAGAGAATTGGGATCTAAAATTTTGAAGCTGTTTTCATGCAAATCAGGAGCGCTAAGGCTTTCAAGTTTTTTGACTTGTTTTTGGGCGCCTACATGGTTAGGAGCTAGAAAAAGCAGCATTTTAAAGGATTTTAATGCTAAATTATGCTTTTTTAGGTGTGAGTAGCAGCTGCCTAGCAAATTGTGAGCAAGGATATTGTCAGGGTTTTGGCTGGTTACTTTTTCAAGAACTTTTATGGCTTCTTCAAATTTTTCCAGGTCGATGAGAACCTTTGCGTAGGCAACAAGGCCACTAGTGAAATTAGGGTGGTGACTTAAACCAATTTCACAAACTTCTTTTGCCTCTTTTAGGAGATGCATACGTCGATATGCCTCAGCCAGAGGGGCAAAAGATTTGGTGCTCTTGTCTTTTTCAAATAAAATTTGATAACGCTCGATGAAGCCAGGGTTCATATCCATAAAAAAATTTTAGCAGTAGCAAGTATCTATGCCAAAGAAAAAAGCAAACAAAGGGGCAATTCTCGACGCTTTACACTTATCGAAGTTGTTCATTTGCCCAAAAGCAAAAGCCTTGCTAAAAATAGGAGGTTGAATGAAGAATAATTTTGCGAGTCTTTTAATCAAAAAAGTGCTCGTATCGATAATGCTTGTTTTAGGAGTTTTAAATGGCAGGTCATAGTAAATGGGCGAATATTAAACATAAAAAAGGCGCCGCGGATCAAAAGCGCGCTAAGGTTTTTACGAAAATTGCAAAAGAGGTAACTGTAGCCGCTAGATTAGGTGGTGGGGACATTGATGCAAACCCAAGACTAAGACGAGCCATTGCTAGTGCTCGTGCTGTTTCAATGCCGAAAGACAATATTGATCGAGCGATCAAAAAAGGAACTGGAGAAATGGGGGATGTTGATTTCGAAGAAATCACATTCGAAGGTTATGGCGCTGGTGGTGTAGCTGTTATGGTGGATTGTTTAACGGATAACCGTAATCGTACTGTGAGTGAAGTTCGTTTTGCTTTTAAAAAAGGAAACGGAAGTATGGGAGAGAATGGCAGTGTTGCCTGGGTATTTGAGACAAAGGGAGTGATCGGTTTCAATGAAATGGATGGCTTGGATGTAGAAAAACTGCAAGAAATTGCAATTTTAAATGGTGCAGAAGATATCGAAGAAGATAGTGATTCTGTGACCATTTACTCAAGTACGGAAGACTTTGATGCTTTGAGTACGGCGATTGAAGAAGCTGGTTTTCAACCACAGCGTAGTGAGGTTTCTAAAATTCCTTCTAACACCGTTGAGTGTAGTGGTGAAATGGCTGATGATGTGATTAAGCTTATTAATTTGTTAGAAGATCTTGATGATGTTCAAAATGTTTCGGCTAATTTTGACATTTCTGATGAAGAGTTAGAGAGAATTTACTCTTGATCGTTTTTGGTGTAGATCCTGGTTCTAATTTAGCTGGTCTTGCGGTTTTGAAAACAAGCTCGCAAGGCGAACAGCGACCAGATTTATTGGCTCTAGATATTTATAGTACGAAAAAAGGAGCATCTTTCGATGAAAAGCTTTTTAAAATACTTACTGAGATTGAAAAGGCGGTCATCGAGTTTCAGCCAGATGTTTTAGTATTAGAAGAAGCTTTCACTGGTGCAAATATCCAAAGTGCATTGCGATTGGCTGAAGTACGAGGTGCAATTATATATTTAGCGCAAAAAAACAAAATCAAAGTGGAGCATATTGCTGCTCGAAAAGTTAAGAAAGCCATCACAGGTAAAGGCAATGCTAGTAAAGAAAGTGTGGCCAGTTTTTTAAAGTTCGAATTTTCACTGGGAGATCAAGAAATTCCAGTAGATGCAAGTGACGCTTTAGGCATTGCTTATAGTTATTGTGTGGGGCTTAATTCGACGGCCTTAGAAAGTTTTTAAACAAAAATAAAAAAAGCCACTGAGATAGTGGCTTTTTTTGTTTAGGCAGAAGCTTCTTTTTTAGGTCTGAGCTCTTTTCTTAAGATTTTACCAACATTTGATTTTGGTAGTTCATCTCTAAATTCAACAAACTTTGGTCGCTTGTAGCCAGTGAGGTTTTCTTTACAGAAGTTTAAGATCTCTTCTGCGCTAAGGCTGTCATCTTTTTTGACGACGAAAACTTTAACTACTTCACCAGATCTTTCGTCGGGAACTCCGATAGCAGCCACTTCTAAAACTTTTTCCATTTTCACAACAACATCTTCAACTTCATTTGGATAAACATTAAAGCCAGAAACTAAAATCATATCTTTTTTGCGATCAACGATTTTAAAATAGCCTTCTTCGTCCACCATGGCTACGTCACCGGTTTTTAACCATCCATCCTTGGTAAGAATTTTTTCAGTTTCATCGGGACGGTTCCAGTAGGCTTTCATGATTTGTGGTCCTTTGGCCCATAGCTCACCAGCTTCGCCCATTGCTACTTCATTGCCATCGTCGTCACATATTTTAATGTCAGTACTTGGTAGTGGTAAGCCGATGCTTCCAACCTTTTCTGTGCCATCGATTGGGTTACAGCAAAGTACAGGAGAGGTTTCGGTTAGGCCATAACCTTCTGCGATGTGGGTTCCTGTTTTTTCTAACCATCGTTCCATAACGGCTTTTTGCATAGCCATACCGCCTGCTACAGAAATTTTAAGAGAGCTAAAATCTACACTTGAAAACTCTGGGTGGTTCATCAAAGCATTAAACAAAGTATTTAGTCCTGTCATAACAGTGAACTTGTGTGCTTTCATTTCTTTAATAAAACCTGGGATGTCTCTCGGGTTAGTGATTAATACGTTCTTACAACCTAAGTAAGTAAAGGCCAGGAGATTTACGGTGAAGGAGAATACATGATAAAGAGGAAGGGGAGTTAAAATAACTTCTTCGCCTTCTTTCAAGGCGCTTCTCATCCAACAACGAATCTGCATCATATTTGAAAGTAAATTTCGGTGAGTAAGCTCTGCGCCTTTGGCCACACCCGTTGTTCCTCCGGTGTATTGTAATATTGCAGTGTCATCTAATTCCATTTCAACGGGGCGAAGTCTTTTGCCGCGGCCCCATTTGATACAATGGTTAAAGTCAATGGCTTGCGGAAGGTGAAAACTAGGTACCATCTTTTTTAGGTGCTTTACAACTTTATTAACGATTAAAGATTTAGGGAAACCTAATTGATCGCCTAGTTCGGTTACGATCACATGTTTGATGGATGTTTTTGGTAAGATTTTTTCTAGCTTATCTGCGAAGTTGGCTAGAATTACGATTGCTTTAACTCCGGCATCTTTAAATTGATGCTCCATCTCCCTTTCTGTATAGAGTGGGTTTGTGTTTACCACAACTAAACCAGCTCTTACTGCGCCAAAAAGGGCGATAGGAAATTGCAGTACGTTAGGCATTTGGATCGCGATTCGGTCGCCTTTTTTTAATCCAAGATTTTCTGTTAGGTAACAAGCAAAGGCTTTACTTCTAGTATCAAGGTCCGAAAAACTTAGGTCTTTACCCATACAATGAAAGGCTTCTTTTCCGGCATAGACTTTCATTTTTTCTTCCACCAATTGCTTGATGTTTTTGAAATTTTTTAAATCGATTTCTAGGTCAACACCTGCAGGATAACTTTTCTGCCAAATTCTTTCCATATTTCCCCCTAAAGGACCAATGCAATGATCCCTTCGAGCTTAGTGGGTTCTAGGCATCTCGTCTAGTTTTATTTAGTGCCTGAATAAAAAAAAGCCACCGATAAGGTGGCTTTTATCTAGTTTCAGAGGAAACTATAAATTAGCTCATGAAATCGTGAGCACGAACAGTTTTACGTCCGTTAGCTTCAGCACGCTTAGTAGCTTGCTCGATAAGTAGGTAAACCCACTCATTCAAACCTTCAATAGCATCAGCAGATACGTTTACATCTGACTCTTTAAGAGCAGATTTTACTTTGCTACCAACTAAAAGCATTTCTTTAGTCTTAGCAGTTTTCTTTGCAGTAGTTTTCTTCTTAGTAGTTTTTTTCTTAGCAGCCATGACAAACTCCTTGTGCTGTTTTTTGTTTAAGTGAAATCAGCATATAGATAGGGAAAAAAGCTTGTCCAGTAAAAAAAATAAGGAAATTGAAAAACGTCTTAAAAAGCGCAAAAAAAGGTCAAAAATGCCGCGTTAGCATAGAAATTCTGGCTTTTAAAGCATTCCATTAGCTCGTGCTTGCTAAGAAAATGTCTCCTGGTATAGTGTATTTCGTGATTAGAGGTGAGTTAGCATGATTGCAAGAATTCGTGGAAAAGTATTATGTATTGAAGAAGAAAGTTTGGTAGTAGATGTGCAAGGATTAGGCTATGAGCTATTTTGCAGCGCGAATACAATGGACCAAATTTTACCGGGAGACGATGTTGATCTTCAAGTCTTTACTCACGTAAGGGAAGAAGTGCTGCAGCTATTTGGCTTTATCGACCGTAGCGAGAAGAGCTTGTTTTTATCTTTATGTAAGGTAAACGGCATTGGTCCTAAGATGGCTATGCAGATTCTGTCAGGGGCTCGCCCAGAAATGATTATTTCCTGGATTGACCAAGGGGATGTAAAAGCTTTGATGAAATTACCAAAGCTTGGAAAGAAAAAAGCAGAACAGCTAGTTTTGTCGTTAAAAGGAAAACTAGTGATGGAAGAAGATGCTCAGTCTGTTTTAAAGCTTAGCCCTGAGAAGCAAGATTTAAAATCAGCCTTAATGAACTTAGGTTATAATGAAGAACAAGTAGAAGGTGCCATTAAAGAAATTGGTGACTTCAGTGGTTTAGAAAACGGAATCCGAAAAGGTTTAGGGATTCTTAGCGCGGGATTATAATAAATGGCAAGAATTGTAAGCGGTGAAAACCTTAGTACACGAGAAGACAAAATCGAAAAGAGTCTCCGTCCAACGCGATTTGAGGATTTTCCGGGGCAACATAAGGTGAAAGAAAAAATTCAGATTTATGTGCAGGCAGCAAAAAAACGTGCTGAGGCCATGGATCATACTTTATTGTGTGGGCCTCCTGGTTTAGGAAAAACCACGCTTTCTTATATTTTAGCGCAAGAGTTGGATGTTCCTATTAAAACCACCTCAGGCCCTGCATTGGACAAAAAAGGGGATTTAGCTGCTATTTTGACGAGCTTACAACCCAATAGCATATTATTTATTGATGAAATTCACCGTTTAAACAAAGTGGTGGAAGAATATTTATATTCTGCCATGGAAGACTATACGATTGATATTGTCACAGGTGAGGGCTTAGGGGCTCGTACCATGAAGTTTAGCTTGGCCCCCTTTACCTTGGTAGGTGCAACCACTCGAGCTGGTTTAATGGATAAACCTTTTTTAGATCGCTTTGGTATTGTTGAAAGACTTAGTTTTTATGACCAAAAAGACCTTGCGAAAATCGTGGAAAGATCGGCTTATCTTTTAGAGGTAAAGATGCAAGAAGAGGCCGCACTTGAGATTGCGGGACGTTGTCGCGGGACTCCACGAATTGCTAACAGGCTTTTGAGAAGAGTCAGAGACTTTGCTGAAGTTAAATCGGAAGGTGTGGTAACCAGAGAAGTGGCGAAGTTTGCACTAGAACAACTAGAGGTGGACTCTGTTGGACTTGATGATATGGATCGACAAATCCTATCTGTAATTTGCGAAAAATTTGCTGGTGGACCTGTTGGTATTGATACACTGGCCGCGAGTCTTTCTGAAGAACGGGGAACCATTGAGGAAGTTTATGAACCATATCTGTTGCAGCAAGGTCTAATTCAAAAAACTCCACGAGGACGAGTTGCTACTAATAGCGCTTTTGAGCATTTGGGTTTATTGACTGAGGCGAAGAAATCAGAATCTAAAGACCTAGTTTTATAGCTTTATAAAAGTCAAAGCATGGCTTACAAAACTTTCAGTTTAACTAGGTGTTTGCTTTTTCTAATCGATAAAAGCAGAGCTAGAACAATGGTTTTGTTTTCCCTGTGTGTTTAGATGTAGGCTAGCGGGATTTTTTAAACGATAATATTTTACATTGGTTTTGGCGAAGCTGCTGTACAGCGCATCCACGGCTCCCAGATCTTGAATTTGGTAGCTGCTAAACTTATTGATTCCGTTTTTCGTAAAAGTTAAATCAAAGGGGAGATAGTTTGCTGCATGGATGGGGTTTTTCTTGCTGTTTGCATAAATGATAAGATCACCCACTTGTGGCATTTCAAACTCACCCATTGGACGGTAATATCTGCTCAGGTGTTTTTTGAGTTCCTCTTTACTGCTATACTCTACGTTAAATGCAGACTGTCGACTGGAATTCATTGCACAGTTAAAACAATTTGGGCCACCTTGTTTTGAAAACTTAGCGTAAGAAAACTGCATGAATTGTGGTAAAATCTCAAGCAAATTTATTCGCAGAGGGAGTTTTGAATTTACTTGCCATTTTATGAGTAAGTACTCCTCAATTTCTTTGAAGCTCAAGCTGCCAGAAAATCGTTTGGCGATCTCACGAATGTCATTTTGCGTATTGATGTTTAAAAAGACTTCTAAATTATTATGACTTTTCAAAATCTGTTCTTGTATCAATTCATATTTTTTGGAGTCGGGGATTAAATCCCAATTAAAACGAGTAACAGGTAGTAAGAGTTTTTGATTGATAGATTGGACAACAAGGCCTTTTAATTTGTTTTTCCCTTCTGAGGAAAGATCTAAGTTTTCTAGCCATTGGCTTAAGTCATTTTCACTTTTGAAGTTAATGGCGAGAGGAAGTCCAATTGTATTGGCCATGTATTGGTAGATTTTTTGAATCTGTTGGAGTTCTAAATTTTCTAACAAGTTTAAGTCTAAAAAATAGTAAGCTCGTAGTGAGCTTTGCGAGGGAACCTCATAAAAGCTAAATAAATATCCGGTTTCTATGCCACTGCTTTGCCTTTGCATTTGTTTTGCAATGATCGAGTTTAGCTTTAGGCTCAATCCTATTTGATTTAAGTAGAGATGAAACTTTAGAGAATTGTCCACAACCCAAAGTTCTTTGTCGGAGCTAAAAACATTTTCCTGCCAGACTTGCATGACTTCGTTTGGCAGTTCCAGACTTTGTTTTTTAATATCAAGCCAAGCTGGTTGAGCTATTGCGCTTAAACTTAATAAAAAGAAAAATAAGATAGATATCAATTTCAAAATCAGGCCTCTAGTGGCTTGAATTATAAAGCAGTCTCTCACGAACTGCCAGTTTAGCTATAGGATTAGAAGTTTTTGCAGTACTGTAAAAAAAATTGATAGCTGTTAATTTGTACTAGGTAAAAGCAATGGTTTTAGAGTTTTCAGAGGCCGGGTTTTAAAATAAGAATTAGCGATTCAAATCATCACAATCATACTGAGTCCCAATAAAATCCCCACCAAAGCCAGCTAGCGTACAATATTTGTGGTAGAAAATGATAGGACGGGGATCTTCGTGCTCAGGGCTTGGGGTATAAAAGGTAAAACCATCTGCGGCATAAGCGCCGTAGTGCACGTCTTCGCCCACCGGCATATCAGGTGGTCCATGGTGTTTTTCGTCACTGGCACAAGATATAAGAAATAAAATAAATAGAAGAAGTGAGACTGACTTCATGACCATAGGATAGCTCTAAAAATGTCTTATTTTGCTAAAAAAGCGAGAAATTCGCCGTAATTAATTCATAAGACGAGTCGGAGCCTTCCAAAAGTCTTGTTTCTAGTAGCTGTTTCAAAGATAATGAGTTCATGTATTTACAAAGCACAGTAAAAGAAAGAGTCAAAGTTGAGGGCGTTGGTCTTCATAAAGGGGAGCCTGCTTCCATTACTTTTTGCCCTGCACCAGAAGACACTGGGATTCATTTTGTTAGAAGAGACATTGAAGGTGAGCCTTGGATTTCTCCAAAGGCGCAATTCGTAAAAGCAACTCAGCTAGCCACCACTTTAGGCTCTGATTATTTTAGTGTTTCGACAGTTGAGCATTGTTTATCTGCTGTTACGGCATTACGAATTGATAATTTAATCATCGAACTTAGTGGTCCAGAAATCCCTATTTGTGACGGCAGTGCAAAAGATTTTTATGATGCCTTAATGGCTGTGGGGGTTGTGGAGCAAGAGCAACCTAGAAAATACGTACGTGTTACTAAGCCAATCTATTTTGGAGATGGAGAAAAGCACGCTTATATCGTTCCTTACAATGGACTTCGTGTTACTTGTGAAATTGATTTTGATCATCCTGAAATCGGTCGTCAAAAAATAGACCTTGATGTAAATCCACAAAGCTTCGGAGAGGAAATTTCCCGAGCTAGAACCTTTGGTTTTCAGAAAGACGTTGATCGTCTTCACGCAGCGGGCTTAGCCCTGGGTGGTGGCTACCATAATGCAGTGGTTTTAGGAGAAGATCGTGTAATGAATGAAGAGGGGCTACGTTGGCAAAATGAGTTTGTTAGACACAAGGCTCTTGATGCTATTGGTGATATTGCCACTCTTGGTAAGCCTTTGCTTGGACACATAATTTTGTTTCGAGCAGGCCATGATTTGATGAATAAATTAATTCAAAAACTCCTCGAAAATGAAGATAGTTACGTCGAAATGGAGCTGGGAGCTGGTTTGACAGACCAAGCTGTGGTTCAAAAGACTTTGTGGGTGTAATTTACCCACTGAGTCATCGCTAAATTCTTGCATTCATTCAGTAATTTCCTTTAAAACTAGCTATTCTAATTTTAGCTCATAGCGGCCGTTTGTTTGAAGGAGATAGACTATGATTATTGGTGTACCAAAAGAAATTAAAATCAGTGAAAATCGAGTAGGTTTAACAGAGGCAGGTGTTCAACAGCTGGTTGCCGATGGTCATGATGTTTATGTTCAAAGAGATGCTGGTTTAGGCTCTGGAATTTCCAACGAGCTTTATGAGGAGGCAGGCGCTAAGCTTCTTGATAGCATTGGTGAAATTTATCAAAAGGCAGAAATGATTATTAAGGTGAAAGAACCTCTTCCTGCTGAATATGATCTGTTAAAAGAAGGGCAAATTCTTTTCACTTACCTTCACCTTGCGGCGGAGCCAGCTCTAACAAAAGCTTTGTGTGATAAAAAAGTAAAAGCCATTGCCTATGAAACCATCGAGGCAAAAAATGGAAGCCTACCTTTGTTGGTTCCAATGAGTGAAGTGGCAGGAAGAATGGCTACACAAATCGGTGCTTTCTATCTGCAAAAAGACAAAGGTGGAAAAGGCATTTTGCTAGGCGGAGTGACAGGAACTAAGCGAGCAAAAGTTACCATCATTGGTGGTGGGGTTGTTGGGATTAATGCTGCAAAAATGGCGGTTGGCCTAGGTGCTGATGTGACCATTTTAGAGGTAAATCACAGTCGCATGGAATACCTAGATGATATTTTTGATGGACGTGTAACTACTTTGTATTCAAGTATGGTTAATATCGAGTCTTGTGTTGCTGAAACAGACTTGTTGATTGGTGCTGTTTTACTTCCTGGAAAAAAAGCTCCTCATTTAGTAACGGAAGAAATGGTTCGCGGTATGCAAAAAGGTTCTGTAGTTGTAGACGTGGCTGTGGATCAAGGTGGATGTATTGCTACATGTAAACCAACGAACCACGAACAACCTACTTTTGAGTTAGATGGTGTGATTCATTATTGTGTTCCTAATATGCCAGGTGTGGTTTCTAGAACTTCCACTTATGCACTGACAAATGTAACTCTTCCTTTTGCAAGAAGAATTGCTAGTCTGGGAGTTGAAGAGGCTATTGCTAATGATGAAAATCTACTAAAAGGTTTGAATGTGTATGATGGCTACGTTAGGTATGAGCCGGTGGCTACGGATTTAAATCTAGAATATCGTCCATACGGTCAATAAGGTTTTTTAAATTTAAATTTAAATTGAGGCTTCTGAATATCAGAGGCCTTTTTTATATTTCTCGGGACCAAAAAATAGACCAAACAAGAAATTGATCTTTTGCATTGGTGGGTGAAGAGGTAAATCGATCACCTAGTTGGTTTTGAGTAAGGTTAAAGGCGATGCTTCCGCTTTGTTCTATGATGTAGATAAAGCTTAGGTGAAGTACGTCTTTCGTGCCTATATCATCAACTTGATAAGCAGAATAATAAGAAGATTCGGAATTCTGAACACCATAATAAAAGTTGATAAATTCTTTGCTGTAAAACTCTCGTGTTAAAGAGGGAATGAATAGAAAGTTGTCTAATACCTGGAATCTCCATCCTAATCCAACGGAGGCGTTTTCACCTTTGTAGGTTCTTGCAATGTCTTTGTGATAGCCAAAGTTCAAAAAATAAAGTCGAAAACTGAAACCTGCATCCACAGTGGTGTCTCTAAGACGAATGTCTCTAGATTCATAACGATCCCCGGAGGCTTTTAAGGATAAATCAAAAGCTATGGGGCCTTTTAATAGGTGAAATTTTATATTGGGGCCAAAAACACTAAGGCTTTCACCTCGGTAACTTATGACAGGAATGGTGTTCCAGCCAAAAGGCAAAGGGCTTACGGCATTGTCTTTTCTATACTCCGGAACCTCAATATAACCAATTCCAGCGGAGAATTTAGCAAAGCAGTATTGGCTAAAAAACATTAGATAGAATTGCACTAGAATAAATACTAATTTTTTTCTTGAGACTAAAACTGCCATGGAAATCTCCTGCTCGTTAAAATTATAAGCCTTATATTTACGGGCTTCAATGAGATGTCTGTTATTTTTCTCTAAGCTAGCCTTTCTGAAAACTATTTTTGAATGATTAGTTTTGATGAAGAAAGTAAAAATAAAGAGCCTGGCTTAATTGAGATCTATGATTAGACTTCCCCAGTCATGGGTGTTGAGGTAGGTTCTTCTCCAATCTTTAAATCTTTGCTGTACTTTGATATGAGGATGGCCATATTTTTCTTTGCGACTACTCATTATAAAATTGGCTCGCTTGGATCTGGCTAATAGTTCGGTGCCACTACTAGAGTTCGATCCATGGTGAGGGACAATGATCCATTGGATGTTTTTGGGGATTTTTAGAGACCAAACTTTTTCTTCTTTTTTACCACTGTCACCGGTGAAAAGTACTTTGTCTTTGTAAAGGTATATTAGACTACTTGCATTTTTATTTTTGGCCATGGGGTTTTCGTAAATTTTTGTCAGGAAGCTAGGCTTTTGTGGGCACTTTTTTAAATTTCGAAACCAAGCTTTGTTAATGATTTTAAAATCTGGTCTTGGAAAATCAACAATACAAAGAGAAAGCTGTCGTTGGATGCTTGCTACGAAATTGTAGTGATCATAGTCGAAATGACTTAGCACCAAGGCATTGTTTTTATTTTTACATAAGTGCATGATTTTTTGAATCGGATTTTTCTCGCCGCCCAAATCAAAGTGAATGCATTGTTTTTGATTTACGATACTGGCTGAGCTTCCTTGTCCAATGTCCCAGATATACAACTGATCCCCGGCACAAACACTCAATGGAAAGAAGAAGATTGATGTTTGAAAAACTTCTTTCGTAATTTTTGGGATCGAAATTTTGCGAACAAGATCATTAAAAAGAAAAAAAGCAAGCAAAGGTTATATCCTCCTGATTGAAAAGGGTGGTGGTAAGGGAAAAGTTTTGTGAGCTCTCGAAAAAGATCAAGCAAGCTTTTGAATGCCATTTGGCACGTTTGCTCGGAGTGTAGATGAAGCAAGGGGCTAATGAAGAGAAAAATTGTAAACAGGCTTAGGAAAAAGATTTGTAAAAGGATGCTCACGACACTCAGCTTACTGGGAAAGGGAAGTAAAAAAGGCGTGATGCAAAAGATAAAAATGCCGCTTAAAACTTTGTTAGGCCAGTTGCTAAGATTGGCGGATTGAAAATAAAAACTAAAGATGAAGCTAAGCCATAGGCTGTGTAGGTCGTAGCTTGAGTTTACGCGAAAGAGACAAATGAAAAAACAAATGGCTTGAGTCAAAAAAGGATTGGCTACGGCTCTTTGTAATGTTTTTGAGTTTTTAAATTGAAATTCTAAAAATGCACGCATAACAGGAAGGTTCCAGCTCCAGAGAAAGGCTAGTGCTAGACTAAATGGTGACAAAAGGGAACTTGGGACTTTTAGTTTTTTGCTCAAGCCTAATGCTATTTGAAAGTGTATACCGCTAACGACTAAGCAGCTGATTAAACCAAGCTCGGTAATTAATTGTTTTTCAAAGGACTGTGGTAGTCTGATTCCTAAAAATATAGCTCGGTGAAAATCACTATGCTCTAGTGATGCAAAAGTGCTTGGACAGATTGATATACAGATAAAAAGAATTAGGTAGCTTACGAAACTCATCGAAAGCTTAAACTGGCAAAAGTGGGACTTAGTCTTTTTAGCAGGACACAAGTATCTAATCCGGTATTTGGATCTACCATTAAATATAGTCCGTTTTTTAAGCAAAGACTACAAATGCAGTACTGGAGTCGGTTTGCCACTGCAGAGGTGCGAAATGTCCACATTTGATGTGGAAAAGTCTAAGATAAAAATGATTTTTAGGATTTTTTGTTAAAGTTCTTCTTTAAGTAATTAATAAACATAAATCGCATGGCCATTGGTCTGGTTCACGGATGCATTCATAGTACATTGTTCAAAAGAGTTTTAAAATGAATTAAGCACCACTTTCTAGGAGGGAATTTGAAAGCAATTATTCTTTTAACAGGTTTAGCCTTTCTTCAAGTTTCATGCAGTAGTACTGAACAAAAAAGCACTGCTCCTAAGAAAAATTATGCCAAGCAAATCAAGATCATGAAAAGAACTCTGAACAAACAAGCCAGCCTTGTGAAGCAATTGAAAGAGGAAAACGAAAAGTTACAATTGCAGATGATGGGTAAAAACTCATTGATGGACACTGACGAAACTATCGAAACGACAAAAACCAGCGTCGAAGAGAATCGTCTTTTTAGTAGCTTTTTGAGTGCTCACAATTCTAGGCGTTTTCGTGAATCCAACCGAGCTTTTGATATGATGGAAAAAAGCTTTCCACAGTCAAGCCTGTTTGTTGAAGCCATTTACCTAAAAGGAAAATACTCCATCCAACAAAAGGCTTACAAAACGGCGCTTACTCACATGAACCGTATCATTAATTCTTATCCAAAATATCAACGCGCTAAATCGGCTATGTTGGCAAAGGCGATCATTTATCGTCGTCTAAATTTATTGTCTCCATCTAAGTCAGTTTTACGTGACCTCATCGGTAAGTTTCCAAAGTCAAATGAAGCCAAAAAAGCTCAGAGCCATCTAGCCTTATTGGAAAAAGTAGGGGAGCAGTAAGAAAGAATGAAAAAGTGGATCTGTATTTTTCTAATTCCAAAAGTTGTGTTTGCGGCAGATCTTCCAGATCATAGATTTGAAGAGAATCTGGATCGAGTTTATGAATCTTTAGCTGAACCAATGAGCCAAGATGACTGGAACGACATCATTCAAAATGGTGGTGGTGTTGACGAATATGAAATTCGACCTGGAGATAATCTCTGGGATGTTAGTCGCACGATTTTTGGTACCGGTTTTTTCTGGCCAAAGCTGTGGCAGCTAAACTCAGAAATTACCAATCCCCATGACATTCAACCAGGTAGTAAACTCAGCTTTTTAGAGCAAGGTTTAGAGGCTCCAGTTTTGGTTGAAGCAGAGATTGAGGAAAGACCAGCTCTAACAAGGGAAGAGGAAATTGCACTTACAGAGGATGAGCTACTCGAGCTAAAATGGGTAGAGCCTGAACTACCACCAGGTAAACCAGTTCGCAGGGTAATGGATCAAATCCCACCTAGCTTTTTTGATTGGGCCTCTCGCGGCGATGAGCTTCCCGATGTGGGAAAAGTGGAATCTAGTTCAGCAAATATTTTTAAGCTTAAAAAGTACTACACTCAGCACATTGTGACAGATGTTCCCATTGAATCTGTTGGCTTGGTAAAAGCTACAGATGAAAGGGGTTCGACAACTGCTGGTTTTTATCAATATGTTTTCATTCAACTCGATGCGCCAGCAAATATTGGTGAGGAGTTTTTGGTATTGTTAGAAACTGATGAGATCAAATATGCTAAAAATGATGACATTAAGAAGGCACGATCCGTCGAAGTTCAAGGTAAGATAAAAATTGTTTCTTTGGTGGACGAAGTAAAGAAATCTTATAAAGCACTGGTTGTAAAATCATTTCGTCCATTGGATGTTGGTGCAAAAGTAGTTAGAAGCGATTTCTATTATACAGATTGGAGCGAGAAAGGCTCTTATCTAGATGTAGAGGCCAAAATCTTTGGTGGGCGATATGATGCCAATAGAGAAGTTCTCGGTATGGGATCTATTGTTTATTTAGACAAAGGAATCGATGAGGGTCTTGAGAAAGGCAAGTTGCTAAACGTACTAAGAAGCAATAAAGCCCGTGGAATTGAAGCTGGTATTGGCGATGCTCCTAAAATAGGAAGTATAAGAATAATTCATGCATCTAAAGGTGTAGCTACGGGCGTTGTAATCGATTCTGATGAAGTGATTCAGCCAGGGGACTTCACTGGAAATCCTGTGCAGATTCAAATGGGGCAGTAAATATTTATAATTTCTAGTTTCATCGCTTAGGAAATTTTATATTTAAAGAATTTACCTAATACAACGCAAACAATATCATGTTAGTTTTCTCTCATATTTCTTTTGGGAGGATGAAAAGAATGTTGGGCGCCAAAAAAATCCTAATCGTTGAAGACGATCCAGATATTGCCGAGTTAATTCGTTTCAATTTAAGTTTAGAGTCATTTGTACCAATCGTATGTCATAGTGCTGAAGATGCTTATCGAGTGCTTGAGTCAGAGGATGTTTCCTTGGTTTTATTAGACATTATGCTGCCGGGAATGAACGGTCTTGAGTTTTGCCAAAAGCTAAGACGCAATGATCAGTTTCGTAAATTAGGTATCATCATGCTAACCGCAAAGAATCAGGAAGAAGACTTGGTTCGTGGCTTGGAACTTGGTGCTGATGATTATATCTCTAAACCTTTTTCTCCTCAGGTTTTGATCGCAAGAATTAAAACTCTACTACGTAGAAGCGCTAGTGAAGAAGCGATCGCAAATGATCGTCTGAAAGTTCACGATATAGACATTCACTTAGGTCGTCATGAGGTTTATGTTGCAGATCAACCAATTAAACTTACGCAAAGTGAATTCTTGATTTTAGAATTCTTATGTCGCAAGCCGGGGTGGGTTTTTACAAGAAGCCAAATTGTGGATGCGATTCGTGGTGAGAACTACGCCGTTACCGAAAGAGCCATTGATTTTCAGATGGTAGGATTGCGCAAAAAAATGGGAAATCATGCAAAATTGATTGAAACCATTCGTGGCGTTGGCTACCGTATGAAGGAGCAATGAAAAAAAGAACTTTATTTTGGCGATTGTTTTCTAGTTTCCTGGCGGTAGGCTGCATAAGTCTTTTTGCCTACTTTCTAATCGTTCTTGTTTATATCTATAATAGTCGGTTAACTACGCCTTTAGCTAAAACTGAAATCTATGGTTTCTTTGCGAGAAATCTAGCTTTTACTAGTCTGATAATGATGTTTGTCACTGGTTTTGTTAGCTTTTTTCTATCCAAAAAAATCGCCAAACCCATCGAGGTATTAGAAAAGAAAACCCAAGAAGGACTAGATTCACTTAGTTCTGAGCCGCTTATATTTAGGGATTTTCAGACCGAAGAGGTTTCTCGTCTAGCGCAATTGATCGGCGATTTACACGCTCATCTTAATAACCGCATCGCCAAAGTTACCACTCAAAAAAATGAACAAGAAGCAATTTTTATGAGTCTTTCTGAAGGCGTTTTGGCGATTTCTGGGTCAGGAAAAGTAAAAAGAATGAACACGGCTGCTAAAAATATTTTTGGTCTCACTGAGAGTTTTCAAAAAGACGCTGCCTTTGTGGAGTTGATTCGCATTCCACAGTTAATTGATTTCGTAAAATCTGCCCTAGAAAAAAAAGAACCATCAGAAACCAGCATAGAAATTTTTGAACCTGATTACCAGGCCTTAAAAGTCACGGCAGCTCCTTATATGAATGCCGGTAATGATCGTTTGGGTGTTGTTTTGGTCTTGAGTAATATCACTGAGATTAAGACTTTAGAAAAACATCGTAGCGAATTCGTAGCAAATGTGAGTCATGAGCTGAGAACCCCTTTGACCTCAATCCAAGGCTACGCAGAAACGCTTTTACATCCTAAACTATTAGATTCCCCAGAGAAAGTTCATGAGTTTGCGGAGAAAATTAGGGATAATTCAATTCGATTAAAGAATATGGTTGATGATATGCTTTTCCTCGCCAATGTTGAGCAAAATAAAGAACGAAGAGAGAAGAGATTTACAGAGCATAATTTAAGTTTTCTTCTCAATAAAGCCCTTGAGTTTTTAAAAGCTAAAGCGCAGTCCGAGCAAATGGAGTTGAATCTTTTTGTGGAGGAAGATTTTAAGGTGAAAGTGAACGAGGGCATGATGGTTCAGGTCTTTGTTAATTTAATTGATAATGCAATCAAGTATAGTGCCGGAGCTAAACGGGTTGATATTCAAGTGCTTAAAGATGGAAATGCCCATAAGCTTGAGGTTAGAGATTATGGCGAAGGAATCTCTGAAGAGCATATTCCTAGATTGTTCGAACGTTTTTATCGAGTGGATAAAGACCGTTCTCGTAAAAAAGGTGGAAGTGGTTTAGGACTTTCTATTGTGAAGAATATTTTAAGTCTACATCAGCTAGAGATTTTTGTGGATTCCATTGTAGGTGAAGGAACAAGCTTTACCATTCTGTTTCCTGAGCAAAGATTTTCAGGAGAGGAAATTGCAAACACAGGTGTGGATGTTTGATTTTTTGTTTGTACTTCTTTTAATTTTTCCTTGCTCTTAAACTTTCAAATAAAATAATATCATTCTCAGATCCTAAGAATGTCCAAATTTCTGAGTCAATCCCTTGGGAATTTCTAGATAGCTTGAAAGAGTTGGAGGTATTGCAACATATATCGTTGAGGATGTGTTGTGTTTGATCGAAGGAAATATCATTCGCCGCCGAACGGATCAATTTGTTGAAGATGCCATTGAGTGATTTTTAAAACGAGCTGATTTTAGATTTAGTTTTTGTTTTTCGTACTCATAAAACGAAATTCGGATTTGCTTGTTGCTTTAATTCCTTTACAGCAGGGCTTTGGATTGCATACTTGAGACTTATGAAATTTAGTAAGTTCCACTTGGTGTATTATTCTTTTTATTTGCGAAGTCTTAGGTTAGATGAAATCGAGAGTTTTCCGGAGGAAATTGATTTAGAGTTTCTACAGGAGTACTGGTTATTGAGTCGTAAACGTGAATTACCAGCTTTACCAGACTTGGAAAGTTTTAAAGAAAGTCTACTAGGTTCTTCGGATCGGCATCTAATAACAATATTTGATGAAAATTATCCGAAGTCTTTTTTGGATCTAGAGCGACCGCCTTTAGTTTTTTTTGCCAAAGGTAATTTAGATTTACTGCATAAAGATTCAATTTCTATAGTTGGAAGTCGAAAATTACGGGACTCGGTCGAAGAATGGGCTGAGCTACATCTTTTTAATTTTTTTCAAAACTATAAGCCGGTGGTGGTGAGTGGTGCTGCCTTTGGAGTGGATAAGTTGGCTCATAAAATGGCTTTGCGTTGTGCGTGTTCTACGATTGCTATATTGCCCTGTGGTTTTGAAAACTTGTACCCCAAAAGTTTTTCCAAAATTGCAGAACAGATTTTAGATTCCGGTGGTTTATTGATTAGCGAGTATTTACCTCATGAAGAAATCAGAAAGCATTACTTTCACGAAAGAAACCGACTCATTGCTGCCTTGAGCAAGCTATTGTTTGTCATGCAGGCACAAAGGCGGAGTGGTAGCTTGGTAACAGCCAATATCGCCAGGCTCATGAATCGTGAGATTGTCAGTCTTCCTGGTGATCCTATGGATTGCCATTTCTGGGGTAGTAATGATTTAATTGCTGATGGCGCTGGTTTCGTACGAGATCGCGATGATTTGGTGAATTTCTATTTCTTATGTAATCCTGGAACCAAAAAACAGACAGATTTGTTTCTTTAGTTCCAAATTTTTCTGAGTTTGTAGAGAGCGAAAATACTAAAAATCACATCTGTTGACCACATGGCAACAGGTATAGGTAGGCTTCCTGATTTGGCCATATTTTCACTGGTAATGTATAGAATCCAAAACGAAATAATGATTGCCATAGACAGTACGAAGCTATTACCGCCACCGGAACGTCTATTGGTAACAGCACCTTGAGCTAAACCTAAGACCGCAAATATCATTGGCAATATACCGATGACCCAACGTTTATGAAACTCAGTTTCTAGGTTGGTTCTACGTTTTAAGATCTTTTGGTAATTAGCAAAAGCTGGCTTATCTGTTTCAGGAGGAGCTGCTGGGATTCTTTTTGCTAATTCTGTTTGGAGTTCTTCGTAAACTAAGGAAGTGGGGGAGAGGTTAAAGTTGTTCAGCTTAACCTCGTTCGTGGCAAAAATATCGTAAGTTTTAAAGTCAATTTTTGTGTAATTTCCTTGGTCGGGTTGATGAATACTGCCATCAATCAAACGCAATATAGTTTGGACATTACCGAGTCGATTGCTTTGAATGATCTGTCCTCTTTCGGCAATGATTGTAGTTGGGTTTTTACTATGTCCTTCATCGTAGATAAAAACTTTCTCTAGTAGTCCTTTTTGGGAGTTGTATTTTTGAGTGTAAATAATCATACCCTGAAAGCCCTGAGAGAAAGTACCTTCTTGGATTCTAGTGTGGGATTTTTGTCGGGCAAGTTTGCCAACTATAATTTCAAATTCTCGGTTTCCTTTTGGGCCCGAGTACATCACTGTGTAGAGAGTTAAGAGGCTGGCTAGCACTCCAAAAACAATGGCGGGAACACCAATGTCTTTCATGTTTAGACCGATAGCTCGAAAGGCCACGATTTCTGAATCAGCACTTAATCTGCTGTAGCAAAAGAGCACAGCAAAAAGTGAACTCATGGGTAAAATGGCAGGTAAAAAGGACTGTACTAAAAAATAGACGATATAAAGAATGGACTCTTTGTCTACCCCTTGCACCAAGATAAATTCGGTAAGTCGCAAAGCTTGAAATAAAAGTAGAACAAATACGAAGACAAGCATGCCCAGAAAAAAACTGGGCAGCATTTCTTTAAAGATATAATACTGAGCTCTCCATGCTCTCAACAAACAAATCCTTTAAATTAAGCGTTTGGTGCAGGATAAGTTCCTACGTGTTCTGGTGTGATGATGGCTTGTCTTACACGACGAGCTGTAGCAAGTAAGCTTTCGTAGTGATCAAGGTTTAGTTGAGAAGCAGCATCACATTTTGCTTCAATTGGATTTGGATGAGTTTCGATGAACAATGCATCGGTTCCCGCAGCAACACTTGCAAGTGTTAGGTGAGGAATGAATTTTGGTTCTCCACCAGCTGGATCAGCACTTGAGATACCGTAAATTCGAATGATGTGAGTTGCATCAAATACTACAGGAGCACCCAGCTCTTGCATGATTGGGATTGAGCGAATGTCAGCTACTAAACGATTGTAACCGAAACAAGCTCCACGCTCTGTTAATAAAATGTTTTCGTTTCCTGTTGAACGAATTTTAGATAAAGCACCAGCTAGTGTTTCAGGAGCTAAAAACTGACCTTTTTTAACATTGATGGCTTTTCCTGTTTTACCACACTCTAAAAGAAGAGATGTTTGCTGACACATATATGCAGGGATTTGTAGTACATCAACATACTCAGCAACCATGGCAACGTCTTCAACACGATGAACATCTGTTAGTACAGGTACATCAAACTCTTTACGAACTTTCGCTAAGATCTTAAGGCCTTCTTCAGCCATTGGTCCACGCCAGTTTTTTTCAGAACCACGATTGTCTTTTTCATAAGAGCTTTTAAAAATAAGTGGAGTTTTTTGACGCTCGCAAATTTCTTTTAATCTTTCAGCAGTTCGCATGATTAGATCTTCTGAATCAATCACGCAAGGTCCAGAAATAACCGCAAGGTCTTTGCCTGTTCCGATTTCTAATTTTTTACCATTGTATTCTACGGTAAAACTACGGTTTGGAAGGTTTGTAATTTCCGTTCTTTGTTTCATAATTACCTCTTTTATTGAACTGCCTAAGTATAGCAAATTTCTTGTTAAGAGCCATAGATAAGCAGTAATTCTATGGAGTTATACGCAATGTGTAAACTTCTGTCTAGTTCTTAGTTCAAGTTGGGAATAGGGGGTGAAAGACTTTATAGGCGCTGTGTATAATACAGGTATGAAGAAAATACTTTTGGTTCTAGAAGATTACGCAGAAAGAGCATTTCTTACGACATTATTGAAAAAAGTCGGTTGGGACGTGGAAACCGCTAAGTCTGAGTTGGGGATTAACACCGTAATCCTAAATTTTGCTCCGGAGGTAATTCTAATCAATGCATTTGGTGAGAAGATCAAAGGTGAGTTTCTCCTTAAGCGCCTAGGGGGACTAAAAAATAAGCCCTATATCCTTCTTGTAACCAAAAATCGCAAGCTGAGCGATGATCAAGTAAATCAGTTGGGTTATGACGGTGCTTTTAGTAGTCCAATTGACATTAAAAACTTATTTACGCGTTTGGAAGATTTGGGTGGAATTAAAGCAACAAATGCTTTTTCCAAATTATCCCAACAAAAATTAAGTAGTGAAAAATCCAAACAGCAAGAACAAAATGAAAATAAAATGATCCGTTCTAGGGATCAAGTGGATTTAAATGATTCAGAACCTGAAAGCAGTAAAAAATCCTATAGCAAAGAAGAGTATGAAGCTCCTAAGAACCCCCAGGAAGCGGTTGAGAGAGCGAAAGAGAAGTTAGGAAAATTCCGATTCTCCGATCCGGCAAGGGCTCAGCGTAATGCGGAGTATGTGAAGAGTAATCCCACAGGGGAATCTGAATTTAATGGAATTCCTAAAGACGTAGTGAGGGAACAGGTTGATGATTTCAGACGCCTTTCTGATGATCCTGATGTTGAGCAAATTGATCGTGAAAGAAAAGAATTTGTTGTTGCTATGTTTGAACTAGGCAAGAAGGATTAAATCTTACCTGCGTTTTTTCTTAAACAACATTCCCACAACGTCTTTTAAATCAGCATTCATTAAATCAATAGGTCCATCCGACCCACCAATGTTAATCACATTTAGTTCGCGTTTGGCCTCGATAAAGCCAGGGGCTAATCCTACCGCATGCTCTAGGTTTTTCTTAGCAGAAGCCTTTTCGCCGATGTATTTCTGAAAAAGACCTTTTACGAAGTAGTAAGTAGCATTATGTCGATCCTCTGGAGGAATTCGATTGAGATCCTCATGAATCTCTCTCAAAATGGTGTCTGCTCCCGTTTCTGGAAGATTCTTAAGTTTCATCCACATACTATAAAGATGTATCTCTGGAGTAGGGTTGAAAAGGCTTACTGCCTCGTCTACTAAATCTTTCGCATCTTTGTATTTTTGTAGTTTAATTTTTTCTTTCGCTTCTTCAATTAAAGCTTCTTGTTGTAAGCGAATTTTTGCCTGACCTTGTTCAAGCTCTTTTACATAAGCCTCACGGGATTCCGGACTAGTTAAAATATCATGAGCTTTTGATACGATTCCAAAGTACTCTTTGGTGGTGTCTTTTAATTCCATTGGAGCTTTGCTAGGCAGTTTATCGGGATGGAATAGTTTAGCTAAATCACGATAAGATTTTTTGATCTCTTCGGCTTTGGCACCTTTAGGCACACCAAGCACTTGGAAATAATCCTGTTTCTTAGCATTAGATAATAGTTTCTCCATTCTAAGCATATGGGTATTTAGATCCTGTTCATTGGCCTCAGAATCAAAGAATACGAAGTCATGACAGATTAAAAAGATCAAAGCCTGATACAAATCATTCTCTTTCCAATTTGCTTTTGTAAGTATGCTAGAAAGATTTTCTTTTGGAGTAATTATCTCCTTGAAACCATTGATTTTAGAAAGCACAGGATTTAATAGTAGGGCGTCTCCCGATTCCATTTTATTCACTAAAAAATTGTGATCCAATAATTTGGTAAAATACAAACTCAGCCACTCACTTGGATATTTCGATTGCACCCAATCACTTACAAAGCCACTGAACATTCGTTGACTAATCCCTAAATTGGTTTCCGTCCCAGGGGTTTCTTTAAATTCAATGTCATATTGAAAGTCACCAATTAGTAGACTTAAGCGAATGGCAAGTTGTTCTGCATTTACAATTTCAATGGCGTGTGGACTTAGTAGATTGGCATCGATTAGTTTTTCACCAATTCTTTTATTACCAGGTTGTGCAAGAGTAGCCTCTAATTCTTCATGGCTCAAAAAGCCTTTTTCCACAAGCAATTGACCAAAAACTGATTTTGGATCTTTTACCTTTACACTAGTGATATGCCCGTGATTCAACTCGATAACAGAGGTATCACCTGTGTCAGTAGAGCTAAGGCTTAAATGGCCACTCACTTTTTGGCTGACTAGTTTAGAAAGATAAATAGGGAGCTCTAGAGAGTGAATTGTTTCTGTTTGTTCCAGGGCCGCAGTTAAATCTCTTTTAGTATAGTCTGGTTGAAATAAAATTCGATCGGCAACACTAAGGTCAGCAACCACAGTTCCAGAAAAATCCTGGTTTAAAAAGTCCACCAGAATGCTAATGTCAAAAGGCTTAACCAAAAAGTCTTTTGCGCCAGTCTTTCTAAGGGTATTTTTGATAAACTTTTTATCGCGGTAAATTCCACTCATAAAATAAATCGGCGTATCTTCTGATAGATGAGGTTTTATATCTTCTATCATGTCTACACCAGATTTTTGCGGAAGCATAATATCGCTGACAACAGCATGGAAGGTCATTCGTTGGGCCAGTTGCGTAGCCTCTTTTGGAGTAGTTACCCACTCAACGACGTAGCCATCTTTCTCCAAAAACTCTTGGATAATTTCGCCCAATTTTTTGTCGTCTTCTACGAGAAGTAATTTTAGATCCGATTTAAACATGCTGTCTCCAAAATACTTATCGGAAGAATTGCAGAAAATAGTAGTAAAAATAATAAATTAGAGGGTCTGGTTTGCTGATTTAGTCTCAGAAAGCGACACTAAAAAGAGGCATTCAGCTGGGAATAAAAAGTAAATTGTTTTTTACTATGATTAGATCCATAAAAACTATGACTAAAATTTGCTAAAAACTAAAGTCCTTTTAGTTTTTATAGGCTTTTTTCCAAGATTTGATTTCTTGAATATTTCAAGGGGCTTACTTGAAGAAGCTAAAGTAAAACTCTTGATTCAGAAAAAACTAAGCTCTATTTTTTAGCATTTAAAGCAATACTTTATGAAAACTAACGCCAAGTGGCGGCAATCTTGTAATATATCTGGACTGTAATATTTGATAAACTTAAAACACTAATGACAAAATTGCTAGGCATCGAGACTAGGAGGACATATGGCAACGGAAAAAATAACAGACGCAGATTTTGATACTGCTATTAATTCAGACACTCCAGTATTAGTGGATTTTTGGGCTGAGTGGTGTGGACCATGTCGCGCTATTGGACCAAAATTAGAAGAGCTTTCTGATGAGTTTTCTGGGAAAGCAAAAATTTTGAAAATGAACGTAGATGAGAATCAAGCGACTCCAGCTCGTTTTGGTGTACGTAGTATCCCTACACTTTTGATTTTTAAATCAGGAAATGTTGTGGATCAAATTGTTGGTAACGTGGAGAAAGACGCGATTGCTGCGAAGTTGAATTCTCAACTTTAGAATTTAATATAAATTTTGGCTTTTGGAAGAGACCTCTTGTAGGTCTCTTTTTTTTGCTTGTAGCAAGACATTGGTTTTTTTGTGGAATCGTTTTTGGCCTTCGGCTTTGGTTTGTTTTTGTTTTTGTAGCTAACT
>CERE01011066.1_pt1 | contig 83187 bp, 70 predicted proteins | sample 530911 | NCBI WGS metagenome assembly CERE01 (sample SAMEA2621092, study PRJEB7988) | marine metagenome | biome: marine biome (ENVO:00000447); feature: mesopelagic zone (ENVO:00000213); material: "saline water (ENVO:00002010), including plankton (ENVO:xxxxxxxx)" | depth 800 m
AAAAAACAAAGCCAGTACTGGCAAGACTATCTGCTTGATGTAAACAGTGACAAAAACTTGTGGCTGCGTTTTAGACAACAGGAGCGCGATACCTTAGCCCAAGCCAATAACCTATTGGTACAGGTGGATCGCAATCAGCTACAAAAAGATGTTCGCTCCATCATTTATGCGCTGGAAATATTGCGTATCAGCTATCAAGAGAGCCGCTCGGAGCACCTAAAATCTCCGAGTAATTTTATCGCAATCAACCAACAAATTCGTCGCATTGACGAAACGCCCAGTGCTCTGATCGAAGATCTTTATCAAAAAATTCAGTTTCACGCTAGCAGCACTTCAGAGACACTGCGCCAACGCGCACTGTTAATGTCGGGAGTTTTCGCACTTTTACTGGTGATTGCCACATTGATCTACAGTCGTTGGAGCTGTCGCCATACTCAGAGCTTTCTCAACCATCAAGCACAACATCAGCAGCGGGTCGAATGGGTACTTAAACACGATTATCTAACCGATCTATTAACTCGCTCCGAACTGATTGTGGAAACCGAGAACAAAGTTGAACAGCGCCAATCTCTCTACGCCTTCCACTTTAGTTTATCCAACATCAAAGATGCTGCTCACTCCCAAGGACACTCAGTACACGATCAACTCATCCGTATTGCCGCGCGCCGACTGACCAATGAAAAACGAGCGCAAGATATTCTCGCGAGATCCATTGGCGAAGAGTTCATCCTTATTGTGGAAGATGACGATGAGCTGGCCATGCGCAGCTACGCCAAAAAGCTGCTCAATAATATTGAGGAAGATTTCAGTATTGCCGGCTTTCGCTATCAGATAGCCTGTTCGCTTGGCATCAGCCACTTCCCCACTCACGCAGACAGCCCCAGCGAGCTTCTGCGTTGTGCTGACATAGCCGCAGTCCAAGCTCGCAGTCTTAAACTCCAAAGTCCGAGTTTATATTCCCCAGCGATGTCGCAACGCATCACACAAAAAACTGAATGGGTCGAGCAGCTCAGAACTGCCGTCGCCAACAATGACATCGACATTGTGTTTCAACCTCAAGTTCGCATGAGCGACCGGTGTATCACCGGCATTGAAGTACTGACTCGCCTAACCACGAATACGCCAGCCATTAACTTCCCCGATGTGTTTATCCCTCTAGCTGAGGAAACGGGATTAATCCACCCACTCGGCCGAACGGTGTGTCGCCGCGCACTGGCAGAACTGAAACGTTGGCACCAAAGCGGTTACGACATCAGCATGGCCATCAATGTTTCACCACGACAATTAGAGAGTGATGACTTTGTCGAATTCCTTACGCAACTCTGCCACGATCACCAACTGCCCACACACAAAATTGATATAGAGCTGACTGAATCCAACTACATTGATCACCGTCATCGTCAATTTGATCAACTGCGAAAAGCTGGTTTTCGTATCAGCATTGATGACTTTGGCACTGGCTACTCCAACCTGGGTTATCTCAGTCGCTTCGTACCTCAACAACTAAAAATTGATAAGTCTTTTATCAACAGCATGACCCACAGTGACAGAAGATATGCGTTGGTGGAATCCATTATTGGTTTGGCCAAAAACCAAGCCATTGAAGTTGTTGCCGAAGGCATTGAAACAGAAATACAAGCACACCTGCTGAAACGACTGGGTGTAGATATTGGCCAGGGGTATTTGTTCAGCCGCCCAGTGAGCGCCACCACGCTGGATACGCTACTGACGCAACAAGCCAATACACAACAGTGCCAGTCGGTGTAAGTGATCGAAAATCTTAAGGGCAAGATCCAAAAACGACATCTCGCATCTTGACCACATAGGCACCGCTGTCCTGCAACGCCGATTGCTCGCGCAGATACTCACTCGCCGTTGAGCTGTCTTCAAACACACCCGCGTACACCGCCAGCAAGCCGTTATCTTTTGTCCGACAAGACAAGGTCAACTGATCAAAGCCTCGAACGAAACGCGCCAGCGAGACAGGTCCCTTAAAAACCGCCAATTGAATTGAATACACCGATTCGTACCGCTGACCTTCAGGCGGCGATAGTTCAGAAGAGGCAACCGCGGATTGTGCTGCTACAGATTGCACTGGTCTAGGTTGTACTGCGTCAGTATCACTCGACACTGTAGGGTCTGAAATTGACGGTTTCAAACCCTCTCTTTCTGCGCTGACAGGAGCTTTAGCAACAACAGCGGGTAAGGCCGGAGAACCATCATCGAGGGTGTCACAGGCCACAAAACTTACCTTTGGCAAAGCCACTACGTAGGCCCCCAATCTATTGATAGCCGCATAGTCGCTCAGATGTGAAACGGCCTCATCATAATCGTCGTAGCGGCGATAGTAGACCGCGTAAATGCCATTATCCTTCTGCCGACAAAGCAAACCGTCAATTCCCAATTGCTGCGAGAATTGTCGAGCGTAGCGGGCGCGACTAAATGCGCCCAGTTGAATGGCGTAGACCTTACCGTTCGCTCGATTAGATCTATCACCGATCGCAGACAAAGACTGGACATTCGGCTCGGCTACAAATCGTATTTTGGGCATGCGCTCACTGGGGGTCAGCTCAACTAGCATGGGGAAGCTGCTGGCACCATAACGTTCTAACAGCTGCTGCAAGGCCTGCATACCTTCGGGCTGAGAGCGATAAGCTCCAAGGTAAACTAATCGCTTACCGCCTTCTAACTCACTGATATGAGATACATCATCGCGCTGACTTAGGAGCTTGTTATCCCCTTGCTCCAAAAGCTGAACACTGAACACCACCTTGTCAGCCGCCAACTCAGCCACCAGTGGCACCTCGCAACTGTAGCCATTGCGAAAACCGCCACTGAGACAAAACCCATCATCAGCCTTTACACTGGCAGCAATCAGGAAATTGAAAATAAGGATAAACACTAAACTAGTTTTCATATGGCAGGTGGCGAGGGCCTGATGCAGAGTAATGAATGTGGACAGCTGTGCAGTCATGCTAACAAATGCTTGGCCCTACTCCTACTACGACGGGTATTTCACGGAAAGCTCGGTGACAAAAAAGCCGCTCGACTATTACAGACGGCGGCTTCGATAGAGCATTCCAGATCGATGTTGGTGGGAAGATCCGTCTGCGATTGACGGCTTATTTGTCCGACATCGCCTGCTCAATTTTTTGATCAGTTTTGTACTGACTCAACGCGTACACTGACCAGATAGCTGCGGGTAACCAACCAATCAACGATATCTGCAACAATAGGCAAATAATGCCCGCAAAAGGGCGGCCAATGGTAAAGAACTGCAACCAAGGCAACAACAAAGCCAGCAACAAACGCATATGAATATTCCTTTCTAAAAATCTATAGTATCAACACTATCGATGAATCGAGCCATACAATCACTTAGGTAAGTGAGGTTGCATCACGAGTCACTTGTAGATCTCTTACAATGCCATCCTCAAGGCTGTAGATCCAGCCATGAAGTGTTAAATCTTGACCGTCGCGCCAAGCATTGCGAACAATAGTGGTATCAGCCACATGCCCCACTTGCGCAATGACATTCAGCTCGCACAAACGATTAGCTCGCTCTTTCTCGCTGGTTGCACTGTCTACTGCGGTTTTATGCTGACGATAAACATCGCGAATATGCTCAAGCCAATTGTCAATCAAGCCGTTATTGGCTTCACCTAAGGCCGCTTGTACTCCGCCACAACCGTAGTGACCAACGACCACAATATGCTTCACCTTCAACACTTCCACCGCGTACTGAATCACCGATAGGCAATTCAGATCGGTATGAACCACTACGTTGGCAATATTGCGGTGTACAAAAATACTTCCGGGCTCCATACCGACGATTTGGTTAGCCGCGATACGGCTATCGGAGCAACCAATCCAAAGATATTCGGGGGTTTGTTGCTCAGACAAACGATCAAAATAGCCCGCGTCTTCTGCTTTAACACTTTCTGCCCAAGCTTGGTTGAATTTCAATAGGTCTACAGGTTTAGTCATTGTTATCTACTCGCACTCAAAAATTCACTCGTATGAAATTCGCTGTAGTTATGGGTGCGGCCCTCTCTGCCCATTAATTAGAGGAGAATAAACCACACAAATGGTAGCGTTATTATGTGCCTGAATGTAACCACGACAACACATTCGCTGACTCTATAGTTAGGGGGATGTTATACCCGAATTAAGGGGTTTTCTCTAGACGTAATCGTTCCGATCTGCTTGCCATTTGGCACCTAATTACTATATTCCCTTATAGACTTGGCCAAACTCTCATTACTATGCTGCAACCGACACTGGAAAACATCAATCAACTGTTTGAACACGCGATTACTACAGGTCCCGCTGACACTGGGGGCGTCTGGCAGATCGAAAACTACCGCGAGATTTGCGGGGGCGACACCCACGCAGGCTATCTGCTGCGCAGCAATGACCGAGGCTTCTTTCTCAAGCTCAACAGTCGCTCGCACCACCATCTGTTTAAGGCAGAAATTGAGAGCTTAAAGGCAATTGAAAACACCCACACCATCGCCACCTGCCACCCCTTGTGCAGTGGCTACTGCCAGAGCTACAGCTATTTGTTGTTGGATGAGCTACATCTAACGTCTGATGGCGACTGGCGATTGGCAGGACAACAACTGGCACAAATGCACAAGGCATCTACACCCGGGTACTACGGTTTTGATGCTCCGAGCTATTGTGGCTTTACCTTCCAACCCCACAACCACTGCGACAATTGGGCTGAGTTTTTCGCCACACGACGAATTGGCCATCAGCTATCCATGTTTTATGGCCAAGGGATAGAATCGAAACAGATATCTCCCTATGTGGAAGTCATTCGAGCGCGCTTAGCGGGACATCAACCAAGGGCTGCCTTAGTCCATGGAGACTTGTGGCAAGGGAATATTGGTTTTCACAAAGATTCACCCGTTATCTATGATCCCGCCTGCTATTACGGCGATCCAGAAACCGATCTGGCCATGACAGAGCTGTTTGGCCGCCTGCCTGAAGATTTCTACCGCGGCTATCATCAGATCGCCCCCATTGATCAACACTACCCTGAACGGCGCAGCATTTATCAACTCTACCACCTCCTCAATCACGCCAACCTATTTGGCGGGGAATATCGTACCCAAGCCGAGCAGGCGTTGAAGCGGCTCGCACACTGAATAACTAGCGGATCTTGCTCCGTGACGCAAATACGGGACAATAGACGCTATGCTAGTGCTAGGTAATCATCACATGTCGCTCAACACTCGACGAAAAGCCAGAACAACCAAACCTCTGTTGGAAACTGACCATGACCACTCCCCTCTTCTGCATCGCCCACCGCGGTGGCAGCCAAGTACACACAGAGAATACGCTTGAGGCCTTTAAGGAAAGCCTGAGCTTAGGTGTCGATGCCATAGAGCTTGATGTTTGGGAGGTGGGAAGCGAGCTCTTGATCACTCATGATCGCCGTTTAGGCCACACGCTGCCAGGGCAAGGCCGACTGGCTGATCATGATCCGCAGCACTTACGTTCATTGCGGTTGGCTTGCGGCGCCCGACTCACCACGCTGCAGGCAGTACTTGAGCTGCTCAAAGATGAAGTATTACTGAATATCGAATTAAAAGGCCCACATTGCGCCGACGCGGTCGCCTCTTTGTTGCAGAGCTTTGTCAGAGATCACAACCTAGGGTTTGATCACTACGTCGTTTCCAGCTTTGATCATCGTCAACTGTACCGATTCAAACAACTGCTACCTCAAGTCAAACGCGGCATTCTTGAAGCCGGTTTACCCTTGCACTACGCCGCAACCGCAGCAGAGCTGGAAGGCTATTCTTTGCACTCCAATGTCGACTTTATCAATCAGCAATTAGTGGATGACGCTCACAAGCGAGGGGTCAAAGTGTGGAGCTATACCGTCAATGAACTGGACGACTTTGCCAGCATGCAAAGCCTTGGTGTGGACGGTGTATTTACCGACTATCCCGAGCGAGTTATTGATTTCAATGAGTCGAGCGCAAACCCATCTAGCTAGATTCGACCGCTATATTGACTGAGCAGAACGCGACAACCATTAGACTTCTACTTGTCGTCGACTAATTCAAACGCCATGGCGGCCACCAATTCGGTGAGCTGATCAATCACTGCGATACGAGATTCCTGAACTGCAAGGCAACGATCGCCAGTGCACACCAATGCCTCTCCAGGCTCGAGAGCCAGCATTTCGGGAGGAAGTGAGGCCGATGTAGCGGGTAGGCGATAACAAGTCACTGATTCAGGAAACGTTTGACGAATATCACGCTGCCAAGCTTGCAGGCTGTCGGCTTTGTCCATCAATAAGACTTGAGGCAGCGGCGACAACATTTCATGATGAGTTTGGATTAGAGTTAAATGCGTTTCTGGTGATTGATCCATGAACGGTTGCGCGTATTCGATCACCCTGCGCGCGGCTTGAATATAACGAGGTTCCGCCGCGAGATTTCCCAAACGCCAAAACACCTTAGCAGCAATACCGTTGACTGACGGCAGCGCAGTATCCATTAGCGGTTTAGATCGATAGATTAGCGTTTCAGCATCGTTCGCCGTATAAAAGAAACCACCATGCTCAGTATCCTGATGCAAGCGCAAGGCCGTTTCTGCTAGCGAGATCAGAAATTCGTAATCAACATCGCGCCACTGACTCTGCAAGCCTTCCAGTAAGGTATCCATCAGATACACATAGTCATCGAGATACGCGTGTCGGCATGGCTCACCATTTTGCCAAGCAACAAACAAGCGCTGACCAATAAACAGCTTTGAGCGAATGAAATCAATCGCATTCTGAGCCAGAGTTAACTCGCGCGATTCATCGCCCTTGCGAGACAGGCAAAATAAACCCTTAATGACCAAGGCGTTCCAACCGGTGAGAATTTTGTGATCAATGAGCGGCAACGGCTTCTGCGCTCGCAACGCTTCAATTTTCTCACGGCCATTGCGGTACAGTTTGAGCGCAGTGTCCCGAGTCAGCATTAAGCGACGTGCGGCGGTGGCCAAATCAAGCTGCTGAGACAAGTGCCAACGTTCGCCAAAGTTTTCATCCCGATTAAGTCCAAACATTCCTTCGAACAGCGCATACTCATCATCGTTCAGCGAGGCACTAATCTCTGCGGCAGTAAGGCAATAATAATCGCCTTCTCGGCCATCGGTTTCTGCGCTCATGGAACTAAAGAAAGCGCCTTCAGGGGACAACATATGCTGCCTTAACCAGCGCACCACCCCCAACGCCGCGCTTTTATGCAATGGATCATCTGACAAGATCCAAGCGCGAGCATAGATATCCAGCAACAGGCCGTTGTCATAGAGCATTTTTTCAAAGTGAGGAATTTGCCATTGATTGTCTGTGCTGTAACGAAAAAAACCGCCACCGATACGATCATTGATACCGCGTTCTGCCATAGTCACGAGCGTCAAATGCAGATGCTCAGCCTGTGGCACCGATAACTGGTTACTGGCTTCCGCACGCAGCAATAGAGAGACGTTCATCGCCAACGGAAATTTCGGCGCGGCACCAAAACCTCCGTCTTGATTATCTTGTGATTCACGCAAGCGCTCCAGTGCCCGAGGCAAAAGAGATTCGATGTGAAATTTTGAAGCCGTCTGATTGAATACCATCAACTGCTCATAGCCGTCTTTGACCTGAGACCTTAGGCGGGAAAAATCTTGTTGTTGATTGCGATAATAGGTAGCGACTCGCTGTAAGAGATCTTCGAAGCCTAAGCTCTGCCCATCGGACTGCTTGGAAAAATAGGTACCGGCAAGAAAGGGCAACTGGGTTTGAGGACACAAGAATAATGTCAGTGGCCAACCGCCGGGTTTGCCGGTAAGCATTTGATGGGCAGTCTGATAGACCTCATCTAAATCCGGTCGCTCTTCGCGATCGACTTTGATGCTCAGGAAATTGTCGTTGATGATTGTTGCAATCGCGCCATCCTGAAAAGACTCTCGAGCCATTACATGACACCAATGACATGCGGAATAGCCGATAGACAAAAGAATGGGTTTATCGAGGAGACGAGCCAGCGTCAGTGTTTGCTCACTCCAAACCTGCCAGGCAACAGGTTGATTGGCATGCAATTGCAAATAGGGACTGGATTCGGAGGAAAGTTGATTTCTAACCTCAGTCATAAATAGTGCCTTTGTTATTCTTTTAGTTAGCGCGCTTAATTACAATTACATCTAAGACGTTTAACCGCCAATATCCAGCTCCCTGCAACCCGTATCCAACCACTCCATTAAACAGGATCTCAATCGCCTTGTCAGCGCCGATGCAGACGAAAATTGAGTTCCCACCGATAACCGGTATCCACCAGTGCAGATTAGCGCCTCCAACTACGAAATTTTAGTGTGGTAGCCGATCGCAGCGGCGTAGAACATCTTGCCACATTAACGTATGAGAGCTGATGGCCTGCTGATAGAGTCGCCACTCACTGCCTGCCCTATCGGCCCAAACCGCCTGCCAATAATCGATAAGGGCATGCTCCTGCGTTGTGCCGACAAAACCAGACTGAGCAAAGCTACGATCGTCTGCGTCCGCTGCACGCACAATCTCGGTTGCAGGTGCCGCCATAAAAACTTCTCGTATTTGCTCAATACGTTGATGTAAGCCGCTCAACATAGGCTGCACTGCGCCAATGTAGTAGCGCATAAATACCCGCTCCATGATCTCCGTACGCCTCGACAGGCGTGCAGTGCCACAAAGAGGACTGGAATCTTCCATATCTGTAACTGCCCGCTCTATTGCCAATAAATATTGTCGCGCGAGATTCATGCTGACGCGTAACTGCCCAAGGTACTTTTCACTAGCAAGCACCGCCAACTGCGATTCGAATCGAGTTCGGCGCTCATCATCACTAAGCGACTGCCAATAATTCGCTCCGGCAAGTAACTCGATCAAAGCTTGCTCCAACACTATCGGCCGCAACTCTAGTTGTTGCTGCGTCATCGGTGTAATTCCAGCAGAAAAGACATATTGAAACTCTTCCGACCCCCAGGTGGCATTCCAATAGATCTCCTCGAGGCTACTGCGTTTTTGCATCAGAGCGAGCTCCAGCTGCTGACGCAAGCCCTCCGTTTTTGAGCTGCTGGCCAATGTCTGTAAACACTGCTGAGCCAATTCGATAAAGGACAACTCATACAGCCAATGCTGACTGTTGGCCATGGTAATACCCAGACTGCTATTGCGCGCCCCCAACAATCGCTGTAATTCACAACGAGATAGGCGTAGGAACTCCAGTAAATTGAGACTTAACTGAGGTGGTTGATATTGGAGTTTTCGACGGGAGGGAAATGATTCTATGGTAACGACCGGAAGCGCGATCTCATCAAACTGAAAGACGTTACTCATTCGATAGAGGTAATCCTCAAAAATCGCATCAGCGCGATTTATCGGGGTACAACTGACACAGACACCAAAAATCCACACCAACACAAACGTACTTCGACACCGCGATTGCAAGAACTGCACGCTACGAATCCCAGCGACGACGCATAATCGTGGCTAACTCACCCTTAAAGGTTTTTTGCCGCAGCGGTTGCCACTGCAATCGCTCATAGAAACGCACCTGATCGGTGGCATAGAGATACAACTCGGATAGATTGTGCTGCCGGGCATAGGCTTCGGCAGCGATTACCAACTTTGCCCCGAGCCCTCGCCTGCGCAAATTGGGCGCGACAACAGCATTGGCGAGCCAATAACTCGGGGACAGGCCTCCTAAGCGTCGATATTGCACCAAACTCACAGCCCCCAGTAGCTCATCGTTCTGAAGCGCTAATAAGGTGATTGGAAAACTGTCCCCCTTAAGATGGCTTTGCAACTTTTGTCGACGCTGATCAGCACTCTCCTGAGGCCATTGCTGCTGATGCCAATCGACCACTTGATTTAGCCGATGAGGTAGCTGAGCCAAAGAGACAAACTCGGGTTGCAATTCAGAAAGTGAGCTCTGACAGCTGGGCATAGTGTTCCACTCAATCAGAAGAGCTGGCGATAATCAACAGAGCATCGGCCGTATTAGAAGACAAAATCGGATGCTGAAAAACCTTACCGTTGAGAGTAAAAACGCAAACCATTAAAACTCAGACATTGCCAGAGTTTGACCGAGTTCATAAACGACCGTGTACAGCTTTTAGCTTAGCAGGAAAACATTTGGCGGGGAAAAGTGTCGTCAGAAAGCTGAACTGCGGCTCGCTCAACAAGAGCCGCAGCGGCAGATCTAATGCGCTATTTAACCTCTTCACCGTGCGCCTGTTTATCGGCGTGATAGGAGGAGCGAACCAAAGGTCCACAGGCGGCGTGTTTGAAGCCTAGCTCTTTGGCTTTGGCCGTGTATTCGTCGAATTCATCAGGATGAACGTAACGATCCACCGCTAAATGCTCTCTGGAGGGCTGCAAGTACTGACCAATGGTCAACATATCAATATCGTGATCACGCATATCTTGCATGACTTCGAATATTTCTTCTTTGGTCTCACCCAAGCCTACCATCAGGCCAGATTTAGTCAGCACATCAGGACGACGGCGTTTGAATTCCTGCAATAACTTAAGAGACCACTTGTAGTTGGCACCTGGGCGGGATTGTCGATACAGACGCGGCACGGTTTCCAAGTTGTGATTGAACACATCTGGCGCTTGGGCTTCAAGGATCTCCAGAGCGATGTCCATGCGACCGCGAAAATCGGGAGTCAGGATCTCCACCTGCAGTTCTGGTGCCCTCAAACGCGACTCGCGAATACAGTCGGCAAAGTGCTGCGCCCCGCCATCTTTAAGATCATCGCGATCGACCGAGGTAATCACCACATACTTGAGCCCCATATCGGCAATCGCCTCGGCCAAGTGAGCGGGTTCGTCAGCATCCAACGGATTGGGCTTTCCATGACCGACATCGCAGAAAGGACAGCGACGAGTACAGATTTCTCCCATGATCATAAAGGTTGCGGTGCCACCACTGAAACACTCACTTAAGTTCGGGCAATTGGCCTCTTCACAAACCGTCGCCAGTTTGTTTTTTCGAAGTAACTTCTTAATTCGGTCGACTTCTGGCGAGTTACCAATGCGAACGCGAATCCAATCCGGCTTGCGTTTTAGCTCATCGGTGGCAATCACCTTTACCGGAATCCTTTCCACCTTATCAGCGTCGCGCAACTTCTCACCTTGCTTGAGGCGGCGAGTGCGCTTAACGGGTTCCATGGAGGAGTCAGAGGTGGTCATAGTCATTCCGTGTGTTGAAAGTTTAGGATTGATCAGCGGCATTGGCCGACTGAGTATCGGATACTGTTGTCGGGTCATTGTCGACATCTGCAAAGGTTTGCAAGACGGAAGCCGGCAGCTCAGGGTTGCTCAACTCGCTGTAGTCGAGAAGTTTAGTAAAATGTTGAACGATCAAAGGTTCTAGGGCAGTCACGGACCCTGCGCGCTCATCTTCGCTCAAATCCACAGTGCGCAGCATCTGCAAGCCTTGGTAACCGCAGGGATTGATACGTTGAAAAGCGTTGAGATCCATATCTACATTCAAGCTCAGGCCGTGATAACTGCAACCTTTGCGAATACGAAACCCCAGGGAGGCAATTTTGGCCTCATTCACATAGACACCGGGTGCGTCTGGCTTTGGATAGGCCTCTATCCCCAGCTCCGCCAACGTATCGACGATAGTTGACTCGGTATGGGTCACTAGATCACGCACACCGATGCCCTTACGACGTAAATCGATAAGGGGATAGCCGACCAACTGACCAGGACCGTGATAGGTCACCTGGCCACCCCGGTCTACTTGCACCACGGGAATATCACCGGGCATCAACAGATGTTCGGCTTTTCCCGCCTGCCCCTGGGTAAATACTGGAGGATGCTCAACCAACCACAACTCGTCAGCAGTGTCGGAGTCACGCTGGTCGGTAAAGTTTGACATGGCTCGCCATACGCTGCGGTAGTCCTGCATCCCCAAATGACGAACAACCAGTGACTTAGTCATAAAATGAATCGCTTTTAAAACGCGCCATGATACCCCTTCAATGGGCAATATAAAACGCAGGTTGGTGCAGACCCACAATTAGATCTTGCTCCCTATGTGAACCAAACATCGTCAATGATTGAAGACTACAGCACCATTTTTGTCATGGGACTGGCACTCAACTCTTGATGCAATGCCTGCAACTGTTCGGGTCCGGTGGCAGTAATCAAAAATGTAATCGATTGAAAGCGACCATTGCGACTGCCTTTAACCGTAATACGGGCTTGATCGAGACCCGGTGCATGGCGCTCCATCACCTCCAGCGCAAAGGCATGAAAGTCGTTGCCTGAATCCCCCATCACCTTGACCGGATAGTCTTTGCAGGGAAATTCGATTTTAGGCGGCTCTTGTTCGGAGGAACCCACCACTTTTTGACCAGAGCCGTTAATTAAGTCACTCATAGATATTACTTTCCGCATCGAATATACGTCTGGATAGACCAGAAAACGGCGCCATTATATCACGCAGAAAGCGGCTACGGGGATTGCAATAATAGTGCTACTCAGCAAGAACAGACGACCGGACAAGACATATTGGCCAGTCTAAAAGGCCCGACACGGATAGGGGGTTTATCCGTGTCGGGCCTCGATTGAGGGTTTCTACACCCCTAGTAGGGACAACAATTGATCTCGCTTAGATTCCATTAAGGCAAAGTCTGCACGGCTTTCAACATTCAATCGCACCACCGGCTCAGTATTGGACATTCGCAAATTAAAGCGCCAATCAGCAAAACTCATACTCAGACCATCGGTATAATCGACCTCCGCTGCGCTCTCTTTAAAGTGAGCTTCAACGGTTGCCAGCGCCGCTTTAGGGTCCTCAATCTTATTGTTGATCTCACCACTGCAAGGGAACTGCGCAATACATTCATCCACTAATTCAGCCAGACTCTTACCGGTTTTCGACATCAACTCGGTCACCAGTAGCCATGGAATCATGCCGCTGTCGCAGTAGGCAAAATCACGAAAATAGTGGTGAGCACTCATTTCACCGCCGTAGATGGCATCTTCAGCGCGCATGCGCTCTTTGATGAATGCGTGGCCCGTTTTACTTTGAATCGCCTGTCCCTGCTGGCGCTCGCAAATCGCTTGAGTATTCCAAGTGAGGCGCGGGTCATGAACCACTTTGGAGCCGGGAGACTTGAGCAAAAACGTTTCCGCCAACAGCCCGACAAGATAGTAGCCCTCAATAAAGCGACCACTGGAATCGAAGAAGAAACAGCGATCAAAATCGCCGTCCCAGGCCAAACCAATGTCTGCACCGGAGCTCAATATCGCGTCACTGGTGGGCGCACGATTCTCTTCCAATAGTGGATTGGGTACGCCATTAGGGAAATTTCCATCCGGCTGGTGATGAACCTTAATCAGCTCAAACGGAAGGTGTGACTCAAGTGCATCCAACGCCAAACCCGCTCCGCCATTGCCAGCATTAACCACCAGCTTAAGCGGTTTTAGCTTGTCGACTTCCACATAGCCTAACAAGTGATCGACATAGGCGGGACGCGTATCAACGCGCTCAATACTGCCCTTGTTTACTGCTACGGGGCCAAAATCATTGGCCTCTGCCAATGCCTTAATATCGTTCAAGCCGGTGTCGCCACTGATGGGGCGGGAGCCTTCACGCACCAACTTCATACCGTTGTAATCTTTAGGGTTATGACTGGCGGTGACGCAGATACCGCCATCAACCTTAAGATGGAAGGTGGCAAAGTACACTTCCTCGGTGCCACATTCGCCAATGTGAATAACATTCACACCGGCATCGGTCAGGCCTCGAGACAATGCATCAGTCAAATCTGCACTGGTAAGTCGAATATCGTGACCTACCACAACGCTCTTGGGCTGCAAATATTGCGCGTAAGCTCGCCCCACTCGGTATGCCACATCGTCGTTGAGCTCGTCGGGTAAACGCCCACGAATATCGTAGGCTTTAAAACATGTCAGTTGGTTCATAATCTTCCTTTTTCTCAACCGTATTAGGCTTATCCAGCCTGATAGATGTTCTCAAATACGTAGTTGGTGGCTTCAACAAAGCCTTCAACACTGCCGCAGTCAAAACGGCGACCTTTAAATTTATACGCCAACACACAGCCATTTTTAGCCTGAGTCATCAACGCATCGGTAATCTGTACCTCGCCATTTTTACCCGGCGGTGTATCTTCAATAATGTCGAAGATATCGGGCGTGAGGATGTAGCGACCAATGATCGCCAGATTGCTTGGCGCATCTTCCAAGGCAGGCTTTTCAACCATATTATTGACCTGATAGAGGCCATCTTTAATCTGCTCGCCATCAATCACACCGAACTTGTGGATCAAATCATCAGGCACTTCTTGGATGGCTACGATGCTGCAGCGAAATTGCTTATAGAGCTTCACCATTTGTGCCATCACGCCCTCATCTTCGCCATTGGTGAGACACAAATCATCCGATAGCACGACACCAAACGGTTCGTCACCAATCAGACGTTTACCATTGAGAATGGCATCTCCCAACCCCCGCATTTCAACCTGACGCGTAAATGAAAAATCAGCTTTGTGCATGACATTGCGGATGCTGGTGAGATACTCCTCTTTGGCGCTGCCGGAGATCTGGTGCTCCAGCTCATAATTCATATCAAAATGATCGGCAATGGCGCGCTTACCCCGCCCTGTAACCATGCCAATGTCGATCAATCCCGCCTCGATTGACTCCTCGACACCGTATTGCACTAGGGGTTTATTCACCACAGGCAACATTTCTTTCGGCATCGCTTTGGTGGCTGGTAAGAAGCGTGTGCCATAACCCGCTACGGGAAAAAGACATTTTTTGATCATTTTTTAAAGTCCTTGCATCAAATGAGTGCGTTTTGCGCGTCCTTGTTAGTGTGGCGCAAGAATACTACATTGTGACTGCAAAATGTCGGCCAGATGGCATCTGGAAATAGGGTTTCGCCCGCTCTCACTAAGCCCATATCGAAAAGATTCTCTAAAAACTCCTTATTGGCGATTATCCGTGAATGTTTTGGCCGATTTACCCCCCCAGCGATGACCAATCAGTCTGGACATGCCCCCTCCAACGGGTAGAATGGGCAACCCTTTATGGTCGCGCCTATTACGCGGCTGATTTACTAAGAAAGTTAGAGCAATATCTTATGGATTTATCCAACCGAAAGAACGCCTATAACCGCGATGACTTACTGGAATGTGGCCACGGTCGCATGTTTGGTGAGGGCAACGCGCAACTGCCTACCCCCAATATGTTGATGCTTGATCGCATTAGCCACATCAGCGCAGAAGGCGGTGAATTCGATAAAGGCGAAATTGTCGCCGAATTGGATATTACCCCGGATTTGTGGTTCTTTGACTGCCATTTCCCTGGAGATCCCGTCATGCCGGGCTGTCTGGGCTTAGACGCCATGTGGCAACTGGTCGGATTCTTCTTAGCTTGGAAAGGCAACGAAGGTAAAGGCCGTGCACTGGGCTGTGGCGAAGTGAAATTCACTGGCCAGATTCTGCCTACGGCTAAAAAAGTGACCTATCGTATTAACTTAAAACGCGTCATTGAGCGCAAGCTGGTTATGGGCATTGCCGATGGCAGCGTCTCTGTAGACGGCCGCGAAATCTACACCGCTAAAGATTTACGCGTGGGTCTGTTTAAGAGTACGGATAACTTTTAAGATTTTTTTGTCTGAACAACATCAGATAGACAACCGCTAGAGGATACTTATGAAACGCGTTGTGGTTACAGGTATGGGAATCGTTTCCTGCCTGGGTAACGATAAAGACACGGTACTGGATGCCCTGAAAGAAGGTCGCTCCGGCATTAAGTTTCAAGAAGAATACAAAGAAATGGGCTTTCGCAGCCATCTCGCTGGCAGCATTGATATCGACCTGAAAGAACAGATCGATCGCAAAACTCTGCGCTTCATGGGTGAGGCTGCGGCTTATGCCTACGTATCCATGGATCAAGCGATTAAAGATTCTGGCCTCAATGAAGAGCAAGTATCCAGCGAGCGTGCCGGCATCATTATGGGCTCCGGTGGTGCGTCTTCCAAGAACTTGGTTGAAGCTGCTGACATCTTGCGCGAGAAGGGTTTGAAGCGAGTAGGTCCTTACCGTGTTACTCAAACCATGAGCAGCACCACTTCTGCTTGTTTGGCTACACCGTTTAAGATCAAAGGTGTGAACTACACTATCTCCTCCGCTTGCGCGACCAGTGCACACTGTATCGGTAACGCCATGGAATTGATCCAACTGGGCAAACAAGATGTTGTCTTTGCCGGTGGCGGCGAAGAAGAACATTGGTCTCTGACAGCCTTGTTTGATGCCATGGGTGCGCTATCAACCAAATACAATGACACTCCTGAAAAAGCCTCACGCGCCTATGACGCCGACCGTGACGGTTTCGTCATCGCCGGTGGCGGTGGTTGTCTGGTGATCGAGGAATTGGAACATGCCAAAGCTCGGGGCGCTAAGATTTATGCCGAACTTGTAGGCTACGGCGCGACTTCCGACGGCTATGACATGGTTGCCCCATCCGGAGAAGGCGCTGCACGCTGCATGCGTCAGGCTCTCAACGGTGTTGAAGGCGAACTGGACTATATCAATGCCCACGGCACCAGCACTCCAGTGGGTGATGTGGCTGAACTAAAAGCGATTGATGAAGTGTTTGGAGACAAAACGCCAGCCATCAGCTCCACCAAATCCCTCACCGGACATTCTCTGGGCGCCACCGGCGTACAGGAAGCCATCTACAGCTTGCTAATGATGGAAAACAACTTCATCTCTGCTTCGGCCAACGTCGACAATCTCGACGAAAAAGCGGCAAACATGAATATCGTTACTGAGCGTAAGGACGACATCACTCTGAACCGAGTCATGTCCAATAGCTTTGGCTTCGGCGGTACCAACGCCAGTTTGGTGTTCCAACGCTACGAGGATTAATCCTCACATCACGTCTATGCCTCGCACCTAAGTTTGTGAACAATAGACGTAAAAAAGCCCCTTTCTGGGGCTTTTTCATTCTCTCTTCAATACCCCGATCGATCTGACAAAGCATCTAAAGAAATCTAGAGAGCGCTAAAGCCACCGTCCATCATTAATGCATGTCCAGTCATGTAGGTATTTTCCGGATCGCAGGCAAACAACATTCCACGAACAACTTCTTCTGGCTGACCGTGACGCTTCAAACAGGTGCTCGCACCCACACCTTTAATCGCGCGCTCCCTATCCGGTAAAGCATCCATTGCTCGATCAAACATATTGGTTTCAGTAACACCGGGACAAACGGCATTGACGCGAATGTTCTGACGACCGTATTCAACCGCAGCTGACTTGGTCATACCAATCACTGCATGCTTGGTACCTGCATAAACGCTTCCATAGGCGTGACCGGTCACACCAGCAATAGAAGAGATATTAAGAATTCGACCGCCCTGTTGTTTTAACATGACAGGAATTTGATGCTTCATACCTAAAAAGACGCCGCGAACATTAATACTCATCATCCGCTCAAAGGCCTCTAAACTCATATCGATGAGTGGCGTTGCCTCAGGGTCGAGACCTGCATTGTTGACCGCCACATCGATTCGGCCAAAGGCTTCTACGGTTCCTGCAACGAATTGTTGGACTGCTGACTCATCCGTGACATCACACACCTGATGAAATACCTCGGCGCCAGAATCACGCAATTGAGCGGCGACTTCACTTAACAATGATTCATTAATATCGCTGAGCGCTAACCTAGCGCCAGCTTGTGCGAACTGTTTAGCCGCCTCCTGTCCCAAGCCACCACTGGCTCCGGTTATCATAACGACCTGATCTTGGTAATTCATTTGCGCTCTCTCTCACCCCAAAAACTCGACTATATAAACTTCCCCCATTTAATCAATGCCACCGCGAGCTTCTAGGCAAACCATTGCCCATTCAAACTATCATTTGTCTCGTTTCTCCACTCGCGCGGCCAGCAAAGTCAGATTTACCGAATAGACAACGACTGATCTGCCGCACACGAATCGACAAACAATGATTCCCATTGAAAGGGACAGACATCCCACCAAGAGAGTCAGTACGATTAGAAAATAGAGAGACATTGTTTCCCTAAATCAACACCATAAAAAAGTATGAATCACCGCGCAATACCTCGACAATTGTTTGATCCAAGCCGCAAAACTTCGAAGCCCTGCTTGATTTCACCGAGTGCTCTGGACACTATGGCCGAGCATTTGCCGATACGGATGATCGGCTCAATGCTTCATTGCTCGACCGCATAGGTTCAGCTGTATATAACGACGGTCAACGAGCAGTACAACTAACGATAGAAAAGGAATTTCTATGAGCTCAGTATCCTCTCGTTTCGCCAAACCTGATCAGGCTTTATTTGATTGTATTAACCTCTATTCTCCCGCTCGCAGTATCGATAATATTTTGATGCTCGATAATCTCAAACGCCACGTACCCATTCCATGCCAGATCGTTGGCCATATAGATCCCGATAACGCGCGCCAGCTGGTCTTAATAGACAGCAGCGAAGTTTCCGCGACCAAATTGCAATCATGGTTACAGCAGCAAGTTGCCAAAAACCATCACCCGAAATGCGCTTTGATCAACACAAAAATCGATAGCGATCACATTAAATTAATGGAATGGCCGCAACTGGTTGGAATTTTCTACAGCAATCCCTGCTTCGACAAATTTCGTCGAGGTCTTAACAATATACTCAATGGAGGCCTCTGGTTTCCTCGAGATATTTGCCATGACTTTATGTCTCGGCGTCGACGTGCTCCCTCGCGCAATATTATTCAACCCGCCGCCGTCAAGATCACTCCAAGAGAACATCAAATGCTGGAGGGTATTTATTCGGGATTGAGTAACGCCGCAATCGCAGAGATGATGCGTCTGAGTGAACACACGATTAAAAGCCACATGTATAGTGTGTACAAAAAAATTGGTGTGAAATCACGACTAGAGGCCAGTCGTTGGCTACATGATAATTACGCGCTGCTAGAGTCGATGAAAGAGAATCGATCAGTCGGCTGAAACACATTCACCGGCAATATAGGCAACAATTGCGGCGTTGCTACAGGCGCTGCAAGCGTTGCCCTGCGTACTGCGTAGGCCATCTGATGTCACTGCGCAAACTGGATCGTATTGGCGAGTACACATTTGTGGGCGTGGAGATGGACATTGCACCCTCTGGCCCGCTTGACTCTTGCTGGCGGTTGGTTGATGAATCGATGCTATTGGTTGACACGCCACCAGTAGCAAAGCTAAACCGAAGGCACCAAAAAGACCCTGTATTTTGTCTAGCTTCATTGGCTCGTCTCGCGGGATGTAGGAATAGACTGCTGCGCCAGCCACGTACGAACAATACCTGTCAACCCTTGACGCCAACTGCGAATTTGATAGCCGAAATTATCACGGCAGCGGCGTACGGCAAGCGCTGCACTATCGGGTTCGCCCTGCTGCTGCAGCTCTTCTTCCGACAATGATTCCACACACCAGTCACGCTTCAATGCCCCTTCACGCTCCAAGATGTCGGCAACAGCTTCAGCGAATTCAGCCGAAGAGCAGGGGTCACCGGAAGAAAGATGAAAGACGCCCCAGTTTTCAGCGCCACAGACTATCTGCTGCACCATGGCTAGCATCATACGTCCAATTTCTGTGGCACTAATGGGCGATCCGCGGCGCTGATGAGTCACCTCTAGGACATCTCCCTCAACCACCAAATCTTGTAACAATCGGCGAAACACAGATTCACCGACAATATCCAATACCCAGCTCACCCGCAGGCAAATATAGCGCTCAAGGTTTCGCTCCAGTACTCGCTCAGCCTCAAGAAAGGCTCGCCCTGCTGGTCCGAGTGGAAAAGGCTTGTCTTGCTCATCGTAGGTGGACTTGTTCTCGCCACCAAACACCCGATAGCTAGACAAGTGGAGCACCACACAGCCCACTTGCTGAGCCGCATCGGCAATCGCCTTGGTGGCGCTTACCAACAACAGTTGATTACCTACTCCGGGAGTTTCTTGCCAGCCGGCAGTGTTGATAATGACGTCTATTTGATGCTCTTCAAGCAAGGCGACTAGCTGCGGAACATCCTCCCACTCAAAACTATCAACGGCTGGGGTAATGACCGCAAAGGAGGTGTGTTCAAACGCCCGATGAATCGCTTTTCCAACAGGAGAATGGGCATCTGTAATCAATATTTTATGAGTCACAATTTGCGTACATACAAGAAAAAGGGCAAGAACTTGACCTCTCGACAGATGGACTACCGAGAGGCCCCAATAACATTCATATTAGAAGGGTATATCGTCGTCAAAGTTATCAAAACCTTGCGCAGGTTGCGGAGCCTGCTGGCCAGGTTGCTGTTGCGGAGCCATCGGCTGAGCTTGTTGTGGCTGTTGCGCTGGCGGCTGAGCCTGTTGAGCTTGTCGAGGCTGAGCCTGCGGAGCGGCCTGTTGAGCTTGCTGCATACCCTGCTGAGGCATAGCTTGCGCCTGAGCCATTGGCTGAGCCTGCATGTTAGGGGCCGCCATAGGCTGTGGTTGCTGAGCCGCTTGACCGTAGCCCCCTTGCGACGGGTTCATACCGCCATCATTGCGGCTATCGAGCATTTGCATCTCGCTACCCACGATTTCGGTAGTATAACGATCTTGACCGCTTTGATCTTGCCATTTGCGGGTGCGCAATGAACCTTCTACATAGACCTTAGAGCCTTTGCGTAAATACTCGCCAGCAATCTCACCCAAACGGTTGAAAAACACTACTCGGTGCCATTCAGTACGCTCTTGAGGCTGCCCGGTTTGCTTATCTTTCCAAGTCTCCGAAGTGGCAACACTGATGTTGGTCACGGCATTGCCACTTGGCATATATTTCATTTCTGGGTCTTGGCCAACATTACCAACCAAAATCACTTTATTAACGCCACGCGCCATAACCACACTCTCCTAAAAGTCTTGTATTTCTCTGGGGCCCTCACTTAGATAAGGCACCATTGTATCGTGTCTGAGATTTGTACGATGTCCGAATACTGCTGCTTTTATGACGATGATCTCAGCTATCCCACATTACCTAGAACAACCAGAAAACACCCTCTCTATACCTCGAATAGGCATCAACACAAAGATGACGGCTGGCCGAGACACGAGGTATGAGTGAGCAATCATAAACAGTATAAAGAGGGTGAGCTTACACCAGCGACGCTCTAACAACCAGAGGGAAAAAAGTATGACTGAGGAGCCATCCAAGGATGTCGCACTGAAGGAATTGAGGGTATCCGAAGATGCTCTGGATCTACCGACAAGGGCCTATGGCCGTACCAAATATGGGCTATTCCTTGTAACGCTCACGAACTTCGAGGATGTCATCAATTATACCCATAAACACGGGCACTATGGATGGGTCAAAATGGCGCCCAGACTCTGCTTGTATGTAAGCCAGCGCCCTGTCTATATCCCAAGCCTCTTTGTAGGGTCTTGCGGTGGTTAGCGCGTCAAATACATCGGTGATTGCGACAATCCGACCCGATAGTGGAATGCTCTCGCCCTGCAGCCCATCTGGATAACCTGAGCCATCCCATTTTTCATGATGAGAGAGCGCTATCTCTCTGGCTAAATTTAGCAGCGGTGTTTTGTGCTCACCTAAAATATTGGCTCCAATTTGGGGATGCGTTTTCATCACCTCCCATTCTTCAGGTTCCAATTTACCGGGCTTTAGTAAAACGGCGTAAGGTATGCCGATTTTACCCACATCGTGCATCGGCGAGGCCTTTAGCAGGAGATCGACATACTCTTCCGACAATCCCAATGAACCGGCCAATAACTCCGTATATAGACTCATCCGTCGAACATGCATACCGGTTTCATTGTCTTTGTATTCGGCCGCCCGCCCCAGCCTCATGATGATTTCATGCTTGGAAAGCTCCAGCTCTGCGGTGCGATCTTTTACCAAGGATTCTAAATGGCGTCTCTGATCGTAGAGATTGAGGTGATTCTTGTCGCGGGATTTTACGATTGCCGGAGACACCGGCTTGGTAATGTAATCAATAGCACCTAAAAAAAGGCCCTTCTTCTCGTCTTCCACCTCTCCCTTGGCAGTTACAAAAATAACCGGAATATCTTTTGTTCGAGTATCACTTTTCAATATTTCACACACTTGATAGCCATCCATGCCAGGCATCATGACGTCCAGTAAAATGATGTCAGGAAGACTGTCTCCCGCACAGATTTTCAATGCTATTTCACCATTGATAGCCGCCTTAATTTTGTAATCTGCTTGAAGAACGCCACTCAACACATCAATGTTCTCAGGGACATCATCGACAATAAGAACCGTTTCGCGCACCTCCATCTCTAAACCTCCTCGGAGAAATCAAGACCACTGATGTTCACCCAATCTGCAATCGAGTGATTATTCTTCCTGACGTTAGTTAAGTAATTAACTATTGGAACGGTGAGCTTCGTGCCGGAGGGAATAAAAATACAGCCTTTGGCCGACATGATGGGTTCCGCCAGTGTCATTCCCGCCATTAAATCATCCACTTTCATCGGGTAAGACACCTTGCCCGTATCCTCGCTGCGCGACAACAAGGGCGCATATTTTGCGATCAGTTCTGTAATCGGGTCTGATGTCGCGCGCAGATTGTCACGGCTCATCATACTCGCTGCCTTTAACAACAAACGCCCCAGCATCTCAGGATCCTGCTCGTACTGGTTAACAAAATTTGCTTCCGGAAGCTCATCTCCCCACCGCTCTACAATACTGCTCGCAAGCTCTGTTCCCGGCATTGTTTTGAGTAATTCTGCGCCTATTCCTCGAATATCTTCGCTATTGTGAAATTGGCTATCGGTTTTCGCGAGCTCCGGTTCATCAAGCAGAGCGGCTAACATAGCGCTCATCTGATAATCGACAGAACCGTCAACATCATAGTTCGATAGCACACCCCTCATCGATTCGACAATTGAAAACCTATTTCGGACGTTTTCATCGGAGCTGGTGATAAGGTAATTTGCGATGGTATCCAACGTCTTTTGCGTTTGCTCTTGAGATGAGCTTTGTGCATTGCGACTGAGTTCTTTCAGCCTAATGTTAGATGCTATCCGTGAACGCAACTGCAGAGCACTAACAGGTTTAGTAATGTAGTCACTTGCACCAACTTCAAAGCCTCGCTTTTCACTGGCTTCATCATTGAGACTAGTCACGAATACGACCGGTATACTCTTGGTGCGAGCATTGCTCTTTAAGGCTCGACAAACACTAAAGCCATCCACTTCTGGCATAATGATATCGAGTAAAATCAAATCGATATCTGAGTCCGTAAGACATATCTTTAGAGCTTTTTCTCCACTGGTCGCCGCTTTTAACTTGAAGTCCTTTCCCAACAACGCACGAAACACATCTATATTCTGTGCATTGTCATCGACAACTAACAAAGTATGCATCATTTTTCCTTAGTATCTCTCGACACCTCAATAAAGCTCTCCAGTGCCTCATCAAACTTGTAGTCACGTGCCAACTTGAGCACTGATTTAAGGTCTGAGGCGTCACGATGTAAAGATAGCCTTTCCAACAATTCAATGGCTTCGACATCGGATGCCGCCAACAAAACCTGTACTCTTTTGAGGGTGTCCGGTACGGGAACTAACGACTCAAGATCGTCGACAGCGATCACTAGAAAATCTTCATATTCAACGAGAGCCTGCTTCAAATTCGAAACTGTACTCTCAAGCTCACACTCCAATTGATCAATCAGAGAGGTGCAGTCGCCACCACCCTTAAGCCCCTGTTCAAGCTGCGCACTTAACTCGGTAACGACCTCTGCTCCCAACCCGGCAGAGAGCCCTTTCAATGAGTGAGTGAGCCTTATCGCTTCGGTCTTATCTTGCATGTTTGCATTGGCGCGAATAGCCCGATCAATCCCCGCCTGCCCAGTAATATACTTCTCTACTAACCTAAAATATAAAGAGAGGTTACCGTCAAGCCTATTGAGGGCCGCTTCACAATTCAATCCAGGAATAGAGATCATAGGCGCCACCGACGTCAAGACTCATGAGATTCTGAATACAACTTTTCATAGCTCGCTAGCTGCTTCAAAGCCAATTCAAAATCAAACCGATCGATAGCTTTAATAAGCTGCGCCAATATTGACTCCCCCACATTGAAATTGACGCTCGATTTCAGCGTTTCTACACAGGTTACAGCCTGGGTATCAAACTCTTCTAAGTACTGGCGTAATTCATCTAACAGAGCGGCGACATTCTCACTCTGCTGATCCGAACCTCTATAGCTGTCTGCAGAGCTCAAAGTGCTAAGACTAGTTAGGACTTTATTCACATCTCGTTCAAGATCAATAAGTATGACTTCTATACTGCCATCATTGTCTCTTTCACGACAAGCCGTTTGGAGCCGTTCAGCATTGCGCTCAACGTCAACAATGGCAAGATTACCAGCAACACCTTTTAACGAATGGGCATAGTCACCTAAGCCTACAAAATCTTGATCCTCCAGCGCTTGGCGACTGCGCTCGGAAAAGCTCCTTTCCCGATTCGAGAATTTCATTAGCAAGCGCAAATAGAGCTCGCTATTACCGCCGCAACGCTGCAGCCCCTGAACCACATCGACACCATCCAGATAAGGCAGTTCATTGGTCAGTTTCTTGCCAAGAGCTGAAGCCCGACGCTCTTTTTCCGCTCTTCTCTCTACGAAAGCTTCACCCTGTGGGCTGATCCAGCGTGCCATACTATTGAACAACTCATACTTCTGGATAGGCTTAGGAATATGATCGTTCATACCTGCTGCGAGTACTTTCTCTCTATCTCCCACCATGGCATTGGCCGTCATAGCCAGTATCGGCAGTTCTTTGTATTTAACATTCTGTCGAATAGCACGCGTTGCCTCATAGCCATCCATAACTGGCATCTGACAATCCATCAATACACCATCAAACTCAGCATAATTCAGCGCCTCAATCGCTTCTTGACCATTGACCGCCTTCGTCACCAACATTCCTGACTGGGTCAATATATCTACAGCCAGCTCCATATTAATATCATTATCTTCAACCACTAGAACTCTTGCGCCCTGTAGCTTCCGTATCAAAGCATCTATATCCGACATCCTACTTGCAGACCTGGAACTAGGCCGTAAAGAGCGACCAAGAGCCCGATAAACCCCATCCAACAAACTAGAGGGTGTGACCGGTTTCTCAAGCACCGCCCCCACATCAATGTCTTCCGACACACGATTCAGCTCATCTCGACAAAACGCCGTTGCCATAAGAACCTTTGGCTGAGACTTAAGCTCGGTATTCAATTGGATCTTTCTGATCGTATCGACGCCGTCAAGATTCGGCATTTTCCAATCCACTACCGCAAGATCAAAAGGATCTGTTTGATCTTGATCCGAGATGATTTTTAGGGCGTCAATACCGCTACTGACTACGTAAGTACGAAGCCCGAAACTGGATAACATTTTATCCAGAATTTGACGGGAGCTGCCATTATCATCCACCACCAATACCCGCATTGAGTCTAGTTCGACGTCACTGAAAGATTGAGGGGATTCTTTGCACCTTTCAAACTCAGCCGAGAAACTGAAAATACTGCCTTGGCCGACGACACTCTCACATCGAATACTCCCGCCCATCAACTCAGCCAGTTTTTTGCTAATGGTCAGGCCCAACCCCGTCCCACCAAACTGTCTAGTGGTTGATGTATCGGCTTGAGAAAAAGACTCAAACAGCGTCTCTCTCTTTTCCTCTTCGATGCCAATACCAGAATCTCGAACGTGAAACTCCAATACTACCGCTTCGCCATTACCTTCTATCTTTTCTACTGAAATCACCACCTCACCAGAGCTGGTAAACTTCACCGCGTTACTTCCAAGATTCAGCAACACCTGCCCTAAGCGAAGAGGGTCACCCACTAAATTAAGCGGCACATCCGGATCGAGATCAAACAACAACTCTAAGCCCTTTTCTTCAGCTTTTAATCCAACTACATTGGCCAGATTTGAGAAGACATCTTCCAAACAAAAACTGACATTTTCAATTTGCAACTTTCCTGCATCAATTTTTGAAAAATCCAACATGTCATTTATTATTCCCAGTAGAGACTCTGCTGACCGATTTACCTTTTCGATATAATTTAGTTGCCGAGGATTCAAATCTGTTTCAAGTGCAAGGTTTGACATACCAATGATTGCATTCATTGGCGTGCGAATTTCATGACTCATATTCGCGAGAAAATCTCCTTTCGCTCGAGTCGCCTGCTCAGCCTTTTCTTTTGCTTGAATCAGTTCGTTTTCTAGATTTTTCCGATCGGTAATATCACGAATCGCCGCCGTCACCAGCACTCCGCCGTCAGTCTGCATGGGGCTAAGACTAATCTCCACCGGAATCTCTTTCCCCGAACGAGTTAGCGCAGCCAACTCAACGCCGGTTCCCATCGACCGCTGCTTCGGGTAGAGCGTATAGTCTTGTCGTAAACGAGGATGATTTTCTCGAAAATTTTCAGGAATAAGCAACTCAACCTTTTGACCGACCACCTCTTCATTTGAATAACCAAACACAGTTTCAGCTTGATTGTTTATGAAGGCGATGGTGCCATCCTCGTTCGTAATTACGACACTGTCTGGGGTCGACTCAAGCAGCCCCTGAAATTTGGCCTCATTGAGTTTACTTTCGGTTATATCAATCATGGTTCCGTGCAGTTCTTTAATACGGTCCAATTGATCAAAAACCGCTTTCCCTCTTTCCAGAACCCAACGCAACCGCCCCTCTTTGTGCCAAATTCGATATTGCGTTGTGTATTCCTGATTATCCAAATTGATGTTAGACACCTCATGGACGAGCCTTTCTCTATCGTCATCATGGATGACATCCAACCAACTGATATCATTAGTTTCAGTAAAGCTCTGGGCGCAATAGCCGGCAATCTCCTCAATCTCGTCGCTCATGAACAACATCGTTTGATGGGCATCTGGCAAACAGGTATAGGCGGTACCGGGAATGGTATCCACGAGCACACTGTAATGTTGCTCGCGTGTTTCGATCTCACTGAGAAATTTCGCTTTCTCTCTGTTTCTTACGGAGTTTTTCCGAAGTATTTCTGCCAAGGCAATCGCAATAATAAAAATTGTCACGGGTGGAATATAGTTGAAGAAAGAGCCTTTGGGGTAGAGTTGATCATGAGAAGAATATGCGGTCATCTTCCATGTTTTATTGGCGACCTTGACGTTGTAGCTACCCTCCAATCGCACACCGACGTCCTCTGTGGAGACTCGCGAAGAGTGATAATACAAGGTGTGACCAATCGCATCCGAAGAAGTGCTTTCGAATTGCATATCTAGACCGGCAGGTAAAAAATATCGCTCTAGTAGATCTTCGATGGTTGGTTTCATCTGAAATGCTAGCGTGATGACGCCACGAAGTTTTTGATATCCAGGGGTGCTATTGCCGGCTCTATCACTATAAACAGGGAGATAAACGTAAATATTACGATCACTGTCACCACTTGTAATTAGGCTCACTAGATCAACGATAGAAAGCCGATTATGACTAACCGCGAAGTCGATTGCAGCTTCATGATAGGGAACTGAGGCTACATTGAGTCCCTCTAAACTTCGATATACTGAAGCCGATTCCATATAGGTAATCGGGAAATAATCTTCTAGCACATCGGCTGCAACGAGATTGCTTCCTGAGAATTGGCGTATCGAAAAATCTCGGCCAATTTCTTTGACAATACTTTCTTCAAAGATAGCCCGCTCTGAGTGTTGGACATAGGGCAGCCAATGCACAGAGACAATGCCCGCATGGCGATCAAAAGTCTCTTGCGCCATCAATGAAAATTTTTCTTCTGTGACTCGTTCAGAGGCATAAAATAGTCCTCTCAAGTGATAAAGTGGTTCAAAATAGAGCGAAAAATTCTGGCTAATAGCATTGCCCCTGCGTTGAACAGCCGCTTCGAAATTTTGCTTAACTCCTGCATCAAAGCTACTTTCCAACACCTGAAAAATTGACAATGATAGAATGGCTCCCAACACAACAACAACGAGCGGGGCTTTATACAGTGATCGAGCGGCCAAGGGCTCCGCGTCTTCAGAGAGACGACTACGCAGCGCCATAATCAACGCAACCGTAGAAGAAAAACCAAACAGCAGCATGCTTTCGGCGGCGTAACTACTATAGTCGTCAATGTGATTGCCCAAGCTATCACGATACGCGTTCAGTCCCATCCATAAGGTGCTTGTGATCGACAATCCCAAGATTGCTATTGGCCATACCAGCCAAACGGGCACTCCTTGATGCTCTTTACCCTGATGATAGAGACGCAGTCCGTAAGTAAATAACCCACCCCCCAAAACCATAAAACCGGCACTGGTATGAATGGCCATCACCGCCAAACCTCCCCAGCCAAAAAGACTTTCTGCACCGGCCAAATAGCCCGTAAAAGACACGACTCCCAACGCAAAAACCACGCACCCTAAGCTGCTGATAGACGCCGCGTAGCCCTCGCCATGAGGCCGAGAGGCGAGCCAAATGGACAGTCCAACAAGAGAAAAACAAAAAGCGGTATTGGGCGCCATACGATGAGGATGAGCAAGACTACCTTGGGCATACATCGCCCGAAAATCGGCATCTATGAAGTAGGAATCGAAAAGCGTGTCAATCCCTAGATTAAGGTTCCATAGATATTCAGCCAGCGTCAGTGAGCCCAGAAGCAATACACAGACAGCAAGCAACGCGGAGACTAAACCCCGCCGCCTATGCAGCACCATTATCGCGATCCCAGACAACAAAAATCCAAGCGCCGTGTTGTATTGCATGGCGACAAAGCTCGGATGCACTAACACTAGGTTGATATTAGAAGAATACCAGCCGATAAGAACTAGCAGGCCCAGCCCAGCTACAAGCCCCCCCAAAATGGCGCTAATCGATAAACTCGTTCGCATATCCTTCCTATAAGGAGGCACTAGCTAAACTCTGAGACAAGCGCCGCCACTAAAGATGTAATCCTTTAACCTAACAACCTCGCCAACTAGAGTTTAACGCTAGGCCTTCGCCTGGTGCGGACAGATCTACTGAAAACAGAGGCTGATAACATAGAAATTTATAGCATAGTGGGGAGCGAACGGCACTTTTGTCGACAAGTGACTGTTAGATGTATCACCGTTCAGCGCAATCATAGAGTTCGAAGTCTTGAGGGAACACCAGAATAGGCTCCCAGCAATTAAGTAGGACAAGGCTCAAAACTCGTTAACGACAATCAGAAGAATATGGGGAGGCCGACTTACCAATCCTAAGCCTTACTTACAGTACTGAGTATCAGCGTCCATACCTTGGAGAAACCGCTGCCATTGCGACAGCTTTAGGAGTTCCAATTAAGTGAAGCGATACTACTATGATCAAAAGCCTCTGGATCGACCTTCAAGTAAGCCGTCGCCTCATCTTCAATCAGTACAACTTCAGCCACTCCTGGTAGCCCGCTTAGCAGCGGCTCGGCGCGGGTCATCTGCTCAGCCTGCAGAGGTACTTGCACAGCAGTCAAAAAACGCGGACTGGTCATAGTAATCGCCAAACCTAACCACACTAAAACCACCGCAACACCGACCCACCAAACCATGGCCAGCCCTTCAACCTCTAGCAGCCAACCGGCACTGACACCTCCGGCAAAGGCCCCCAAAAACTGGCAAGTCGAATAGATTCCAGATGCCGTACCTTTGGCCCCTGCTGGAGCCATTTTGCTCATTAGTGAAGGCAGAGTTGCCTCCAGTAAATTAAAGGCCATAAAAAAGAAAAAGACTGAAATTAAGAAGCCAGTATTGTGATGTGACAACTGCCCCATGCAGACAATCATCACAGCCAGCAAAACAATCGCTGCGATAAATACCGATTTAATTTTTTGCCGCTTCTCAGCGATGATGATGAATGGAACCATCGCGATAAAAGCCAGCACCAACAAAGGTAGATAAATCATCCAATGTTGCTCACGCGGATAGCCTAACTGCGTTTCGAATATGCTTGGCATTATCAAGAAACACGCCATCAAGACAAAGTGCAGAGCGAAAATCCCTACATTCAGCCGTATTAATTGGGGATGAATGAGAGTAGCTCGTAACAACCCCGGGATAGCCCCTGCATCTCGATGGCGGTGAACAACGACTGGTGTCGGTACCCAGCGCCAAAGTATCAATAAGCCCGCCAATGCCAGCCCCACCGTTGCCCAAAACAACGAAGACAAACCGCCCCAGCTAGCCAACACCGGCCCCAACACCAAGGCAACAGAAAATGATAAACCAATGGAGGCACCAATACTCGCCATGGCCTTAGTGCGGCTTTCATCACTGGTCAGGTCTGCGACCATTGCCATGATGGCGCTGGCAATTGCACCTCCGCCTTGCAAACACCGCCCTAAGATCAATTCATAAACGGTATCCGCCGTGGCGGCGACCACCGAACCTAGAGCGAAGATGATCAATCCGAGTGCTATGACCGGCTTGCGCCCCCAGCGATCCGACAGCATGCCAAACGGAATCTGCAGTAGCGCTTGGGTAAAACCATAGGCCCCTAGCGCGACGCCCAACATCAAAGGCGTGCTGCCCGTATACTCATCGCCATACAGTGCCAGTACCGGCAGCACCATAAACAGCCCCAGCATCCGAAAGGCGTACAAGCTCGCCAACGAGCTAATGGCTCGCCGCTCTAGGGATGAATCAAAGGCGGTCACAGGCAATTCCCAATCAAAAAAGGCGGATTTTACCGGATTCCAAGGAAAAATGTGCTGCTGCCTCCAAGAAAAGACCAATTAAGCCCCAGCCCCGGGGCAGTACCACAGACTCCCGATGGATAGCAGAGAGCTGCCAACATTCGTCTTTAAGCGCCAACTCGTCGTTATAGCGTATACCTAAGACGAAGAAATTAGTAACATACATTACTATTACATAGGTTACGGCTTACCATGCTCCCGCTCAAAACAGACTTGTGCTTCACCACCCTTATGGCAGACATCCATCGGATGTTCAGTACTGCACTCTACCGCCAACTAAAAGCCGACGGGATTGGTTTGACTCGTTCACAGTGGCGAGTCATTACCCACTTAAAGAATCAAGACGGACAAACTCAGTCGGAGCTGGCTGAGCGCCTGCTGATAGAGAAGGCCCCCACAGGCACGCTGATCGATAAGCTGGAAGCTTCAGGATTAGTAGAGCGACGCCCCGACGCTCAAGATCGTCGAGTGAAGCGAGTGTTTATCACGCCTAAAGCTGAACCCTATTTCCCAGAGATTGAGCAGTGCGTAGACGATCTTTCAGAAGTCAGCATGCAAGGGCTCAATGGCGATGAAAAAGAACAACTGGTCGCCCTACTAGAAAAAATCCACATCAATTTACAGGAGTTGCGCCAGCAGACACCGGTGCGCTCCTCCGAGGTACCCCGCTAATGTCGCATACGCTAAAGAATCTGTTGGCACAAATGCTTCCATTCCTGTTTCGAGATAACGGCCAAACCCTGCATAAAGAAAACATCAAGTGGACCATACTGTTGCTATCAACGTTGGCCATCAGCTGGTGGGCCTATGAGCGCAGCAATAGCGTTGCGATTAGTGATGCCCGTATTGCCAGTAACGTCATCATCATCAGTAGTAATCGTTCAGGATGGATCTCTGAATTTGCCGTCAATGGCGGACAACAAGTTAACGCCGGCGACCTGCTGGTACAGATTGACGACCGCGCGGCAAAACTCGCGATCGAGGAAATGGACATACAAATTCTTACCAAAGAGGCGGAGATTGAGCGCTCCCGTAGCGAAAGAGCCATGGTCAGCGAGGAGCAAGCTAGCCTGCTAGAAACCGAAAAAGCCAAGCTAGATAGCGCTCGCTCAAATGCCAAAAAAGCCAATTCATCACTGCAACTGGCGCAAAGTAACTTTGAGCGCACCGACAAGCTCCTCAAAAAGCAGCTGGTGTCGAAACGCCAATGGGAAGAAGACGAACTGGTGCTCAGTCAGGCGCAAGAAAATCATCAGCAAGCCAAGTCAGAACTGTTGCAACAAAGTGCGGAGCTTAGAAAGGCCAAAGCTCAAATGATGTCGGTGGAACTGCTGGAGCGAAAAATCGCCATTATGGAGCAAGACCTAGAGCGACTTAGGGTCCAGCAAAAACAGTTTTCACTGGATGTGGAAGACCGCCAAATTCGCAGCCCCATCAATGCCATTATCGACAAGACGTTCGGCCACAAAGGCGAATATATATCACCGGGCCGTCGACTGCTGATGCTGCACAACCCTGAGGACATCTGGATCAATGCCAACATTAAGGAAACTGAGCTGCGCCATGTCAAACCTGGAATGAGTGCATCAATTACTGTGGACGCCTACCCGGATCATGAATTTAAGGCAACTGTATCGAGCATCGACAATGCCACTACCAGTGAATTTGCCTTGCTACCGAACCCAAATCCCAGCGGCAACTTCACCAAAGTGACTCAGCGTTTGCGAATTAAGCTCGCCATAGAACAGCAGCAACAACTGCTGAAACCCGGCATGATGGTTGAGGTGGATATTGACACCCGCAGCTAACCTAGGGCGACGCCTCTCACCGAAATCACCGGGCTCCATCGAAGCGCTTTTCGAGCGCTACGGTGAGCGCTACCGCTGGTTCGCCATCGCCACTATCGGCATGGGAACTTTCGCGGTTTTGCTCATGTCGACCATTGTAAATGTCGCCATTCCCGAGATTATGGGAGCTTACGGCATTAGCCAGAGTGATGCCCAGTGGCTCTCCACCGGCTACCTTGCTAGCTCGACGGTAAGCATGCTGATGTCATCTTGGAGCCTTAATAAAATTGGCATTCAAAACACCTTCTTTTGGTCGACACTGGTGTTTATTGGCAGCTCTATTCTCGGTGCAGTGAGCCCCAATGCCGACATTTTGATTTTATCCCGTGTGATTCAAGGTTTCTCCTACGGTTTTTTTCTACCTTTAGCCATGTACCTAATGACGAGAATCTTCCCCCCCGAACAGCAGGGTATGGGAATGGGTATCTTTGGCATTCTAGCGGTTATGGGGCCCGCCATTGGCCCGTATATTGGCGGTGTAGTGGTCGATAGCCTCGGCTGGCGTGCGGTGTTTTTTGTGCCTCTGCCTCTGGCCGCGCTAAGCCTGCCATTGGCGTTGATCTTTCTTCCAGGCGCAGACAAGAACAACAACCCAGGCAAGCTCGACTGGCAGGGCTTGGCGTGGCTCTCCATTACTATTGTTCACCTGTTGGTGGGATTGAGCAATGGACAGAAACACGGTTGGAACTCTGACCTGGTGATTTTCTGTTTTGTAGTAACGGGCGTATCGGCTCTCGGCTTTTTATATCAACAACAGCGCAGCCGATCTCCTCTGATGGATCTTTCCCTGTTCCAGAACCGCAACTACACCATGTCCGCCATTGTCTCCGCGCTTTTTGGAGCAGCATTGTTTGGTGGCATGTATGCCGTGCCCCTGTTCTTACAGGCGGTCCAAGAGCTCACCGCCACGAAAGCCGGTCTCGCACTTTTGCCTGCCGGCCTCATTCTCACCGTAGCCTTTCCCATCTGTGGCAGACTCAGTGACCGCACTCCGCCGCACTGGATGATCATGATTGGCATGACGATGCTGGCCTACGGCAGCGCGGCGATGGTGAACGCTGACAAATTCACTGCTTTCTCGACCATCTGCTTTTGGTTAATTCTCAGTCGTGTGGGCATGGCTGTGGTGATGCCGTCACTGAATGTGGCCGCTTTCGCGACCCTGCAGCCATCGCAGCTCACGCAAGCCTCAGGCACCATCAACTTCGTGCGCCAGATTGGCGGAGCGTTTGGTGTTAATCTAACCTCCGTTTATCTAGATCGCAGTACCAGCTACCACTTGGATTACATTATCAGCACCCAAGATGCCGCCAACCCACAAACACAAAGCATGCTTAAGCAGCTAGTCCCTGGACTGCATCAAAGCGGGGTCGACCAAGCCTATCAAGAGCCTTTGGCCATGTGGCTTCTCAATCGAGAATTTTATTCCCAATCTCTGACGCTGGGCTTTCAAGATACTTTTTTGATTACTGGCATTATTCTCTTTCTGGCCTTGATACCTAGCGTTGCCCTGCGCAATGCCCGTCACCCGCACAAAAAGTAAAAAAACACTCCCCCACCCCCCACTCTATTGCCTAATTCCCCTACCTCAGGAGTGGGTATAGCGCAGACGGCTACCGTAATCTAGAAGCATCTAAGTTTCTCATTAGGGAGTCTGTCCATGAATCAGCAATCTGTTCGCAATCCTTCCGTGGTCATCATTGGCGCCGGTATGACCGGTATTCTAATGACGATCAAGTTACGCGAAGCCGGCATTACCGACATCACCATATTGGAGAAGAAGCACAACATTGGCGGCACTTGGCGTGAAAATCGCTATCCCGGTGTCGCCTGTGATGTACCGGCACACATGTACACCTATTCCTTTGAGCCTAACGCCGAGTGGAGTAACCGCTTCGCTCACGGCGATGAGATTCAGGAGTACTTCGAGCGTGTTGGCCGGAAATATGGCGTCACCGAGAAAGTTCGATTCAATGAAGCCGTAGTCAGCAGCCTCTACGACAACGGTAAATGGACGGTAGAAACCAGCAAGGGAGATACGCTGGTGGCGGATTTTCTCATCGGTGCCACCGGGATTTTACATCACCCAGCCTTTCCCGATATTAAAGGGCTTGAAACCTTTAATGGCAAGATGTTCCACACGGCGCAGTGGGATGAGAGCGTCGACTTAAGTGGCAAGCGAGTGGGCGTCATCGGCACCGGTTCCACCGCTGCACAAGTCATTCCCGAGCTAACCAAAGTGGCGAAAAAAGTCTCTGTGTTCCAACGCACGCCTCAGTGGATTTTCCCACTGCCCAACAAAGCCTTCGATGAAAAACAAAAGCAAGCCTGGCGCGACAACCCCAACAAAATGCACCGCTTGAGAAAGTGGTACACCCGTGGCCTCGAACACATTTTCTCCAAGGCTGTGACTGGACACAAATTGCAACACGCGTTTGTGGATTTTATGTGTAAACGCAATCTTAACAAGAGCATCAAAGATCCGGTATTGCGCGAGAAACTGCGTCCCGATTACACCGTTGGCTGTAAACGTTTGATCATCAACTCAACCTTCTACGACGGCATCCAAAAACCCAATGCGGATCTTGTGACTGAGGGCATTGAGCGCATTGAAGAACGCGGAGTCATTACCAAAGACGGCAACCTTCACGAACTGGATGTGCTGGTCGTCTCTACCGGTTTCCAGCCGTTTAACTTTATGCGTCCCATGGAAATGCGAGGTAAAGATGGCCTGCACATCAACGAAGCTTGGGGCCGAAAGGTTCAAGCCTATCGCTCAGTGCTGCTACCTAATTTCCCCAATTTCTTTTTGATGCTCGGCCCCAACACGCCGATCGGAAACTTCTCAGTGATTGCCATGAGTGAAGTGCAAACCAATTACGTTCTGAAGCTCATCGACCTGTGGCGACAGAAAAAGATTGATACCATCGAAGCCAAACAAGAAGCACTGGTCAGCTTCAACCAATACTTAAAAGCCGGTATGAAAGGTACTGCGTGGGTGGGAGGCTGTCAGAGCTGGTACTTAGATGGTGATGGAGACCCGGCTATGTGGCCCTACACATGGAAGCGCTGGGTGACAGAGATGGATCAACCGAACGTCAATGATCTGGTCATGGAGGCCGCCCGACCCAATGCAGTCTCAGCGCCAGACACTTCCTCTGAAACTGCGCCAAACACAGCCGACGAGAAGCTTGAAGAAGCCGCGATCGTATCCTAATGTTTACGGATCATTCTAAGAATAAAACCCACACAGGACTCATGCGATGAGACTAACAGGCAAGGTAGCATTCATATCAGGCGGAGGTACCGGCATTGGTCGAGCCACCGCGGAAATTTTTGCTGAGCAAGGCGCCAAAGTAGTCATCAGCGGTTTAAGCCTTGATGATCTAACTGACTGCGTCGCCGCCATTAAAGTCAAGGGAGGCGAAGTGCTGCCCTTGCAACAAGACGTTACCCAAGAAGACAGCTGGCCCAAAGCCATGGCAGCTACACTGGAGGCTTTTGGTCAGCTGGATATTATGGTCAATAACGCCGGTGTTGCACTCTCCGGCAATGTTGAAGATGAAACCCTCGACGGCTGGAGAAAGACCCAGTCGGTAAATGTCGAGGGAGTTTTTCTGGGCACTCAGGCCGCCATTAAAACCATGAAGGCGGGTAGCGGTGGTTCCATCATTAACGTTTCCTCCATCGAGGGTCTGATCGGTGAACCCACCGTTGCTGCCTACAACGCCAGCAAAGGGGCGGTCAGGATTTTCTCCAAATCAGCCGCGCTCCATTGCGCCCAAAACAACTACGGTATTCGTGTGAATACATTGCATCCGGGATTTATCGAAACGCCGATGACCACCACAAATATTGTGGAGCAATTTGGTGAAGAAATGGCCGAACAAGTCATGGCGGGTGTTCGCGCTAAAATCCCTATGGATCGCCCCGGTCAACCCATAGAAATGGCCAAATCCATTTTGTTTCTTGCCTCCGATGACAGCAGCTATATGACCGGAGCCGAGCTAGTCGTCGATGGCGGCTACACCGCACAGTAATCTGCAACGCAATCAAGGTATTAAGAAGTCTGCTTCCTCCGAACCTCTCAACCTAGAGAGGTCAATACAGGGGCTTCTTAATGTCGAAGCGGTTAAGTGTCGACATTCACTATCGAACCCAACGTGCATCCAATAAGATATTTCTAGGGGTTAAACTCGGCTCGCAAAACTCGCCCACCGACACCTGAGCGCCTTGCTCTTGTAAATAGAATGCCCGATCCAGCACCAGCCACAACTCCAAAGGCCGTCGGAAGGCATGCATAACCAACTCCATACGACGCACTAGTCGAAAGCGTTCATGCCCTGCCTCCAACCAGCGATCTTCATCCACTGCCCCCAAACTCTGAAGCCCCTTTTTTTCGGCCATAGCAGCAACAAAATTAGAAAAACTCATTTTCAAATGCTCTGCCCGAAGCGTCGGCAATGGCAGGTAGGAATCTTGTCTACGGAAACTGCGCTGCCATTCATCAAACGCCAGACGCCATTGCAACTCTTTGTCTCGGCGCCGTCGCACTGACGCACCGGCCGTCACCGTTTGTTGCAATGGCAGGCTCAGATCTTGACGGGTTAAACTCAGTTGAGCGGCTAGTGCTTGTTTTGACATAGGACGATACACATCGCCTTGAATCAAATGATAACAACAGGGTGAAAAAGTCAGGGCCGTCACCGAACGCTCGCAACAATGGCGCATCAATTGCGTATGCAAATCTCCACAGGCATGAAGCGCAACGACCTCCATGCCGACTTCGATGTGTTGTCGTGCCTCAGAAGAGAACGCATCCGCACACACAAAATTCTGTGTGTGCGGCTGTCGACGCGCCAAAATCTCGCCTTGTTTACAGAGTTCGGCTTGCCATTCGAGACTGGATACTGAGCATTGATCCAAAACACCGAGGCAGCGCCCAAGATGCCCCTTGCCCGCACACCACTCGAGCACGTGAGCTTGGCTGGCGCGACGTGAGGCTAAAAACGCCTGAATTTGTTGCCACTTTCGACCCGGTATTTGAATGTCCAATCGAGGAGGAATGTGTAGATCTCGCCGCGGACACTTTGGCAGTCGCTGAAGGGAGGTTACTTGCGATAGTTGCGGAATCCACTGCGACAACCATCGAACAAGCTGTTCGGAATCCTTCGCCAGCTCTTCAATCTGATCATCCGACAACGCCCTTAACTCACCGACTAAGGACGACTCCAACCAAGGAAAATCTCGATGATGAAAGGCCTGCACTTGCCACCAGTGACGGTGACTTGCCAACAATTCATCAAGCTTTTGAAAACGGGTGGCATGCTGCACGAAGACAATATATCCAGTTGATCAATGGGCGTCAGTGTGGGACTGGCTGACAGTATGGTCTCGTTGGCAGCCAGATACAAAAAAGGCCCGACTGAACAGCCGAGCCTTTCTGCGATCAAGTGAGCGCTTAGATGCTGAGCACTTTCTCTCCGCGAGAGATACCCGACACACCCGAACGAACCACTTCCAGAATAGCGGCATCACCAACAGCCTGTACAAAAGCATCCAGCTTATCAGAGGTGCCTGCGACCTGAATGGTGTAGACCGTGCTGGTGACATCAATAACCTGAGCGCGGAAAATATCCACGCAGCGTTTGATCTCAGCACGTTGTGCACCTGAGGCTTTGACTTTGATCAGCATCAACTCGCGCTCGATATGCTGACCTTCGCTCAAATCGACCAGCTTCACCACATCAATCAATTTGTTGAGGTTCTTGGTGATCTGTTCGATCTTATGATCGTCACCCACGGTGGTCACGGTCAAACGCGACAAGGTTTCGTCTTCGGTCGGCGCAACGGTGAGAGTCTCAATGTTATAACCACGCTGAGAAAACAAACCCACTACTCGGGACAAGGCGCCTGGCTCATTTTCCATGAGTACAGAAATAATACGTCTCATCTTAGGTACGCTCCGTTTTACTTAACCACATGTCTCGCATGGAGCCCTCTGGGGCCACCAACATTGGATATACGTGCTCACTCGGATCAACGTATACGTTCATGAATACCACGCGATCTTTCATCGCAAAACCTTCTTCTAGCTTTTCGCGCAGCTCTTCTTTTTTGTGAACATCGATGCCCACATGACCGTAAGCTTCCATCAACTTGGTGAAGTCCGGCAGGGAATCTTCGTAGTGAATTTCCGAGTAACGGCTGTCATACACCATGTCCTGCCATTGCTTGACCATGCCTAGAGCCTGATTGTTCAAGCAAACTATCTTCACGGGAATGCCGTACTGAGTCAGTGTTGACAGCTCCTGAATACACATCTGGATAGAACCTTCACCGGTAACACAGACAACGTCTTTGTCACGTACTGCAAAGGCTGCACCCATAGCCGCTGGCAAACCAAACCCCATAGTTCCCAAGCCGCCAGAATTGATCCACTGGCGCGGGCTCTTAAACAAATAGTATTGAGCCGCAAACATCTGATGCTGGCCCACATCAGAGGTGACAATAGCGTCGCCATTGGTGACCTCATACAGTGTCTTGATCACGTCTTGCGGCATGATCTTGTCACCTTCGGTGTTATAGCGAGGTTGGGTATAAATCCCATGGCGCTCACGCCACTCGTTAATCTGCTTCCACCAATCTGCCAGTGCGGTTTCATCGGGCGTTTCTTTCGATTCTTTAACCAGCTCCAGCATGTCTTTCAACACACTATCAACGGCGCCGACAATGGGTACATCCGCGGTAATGGTCTTGGAAATCGATGCAGGATCAATATCAATGTGAATGATCTTGGCATTAGGGCAGAATTTGCTAGTGGTATTGGTCACACGATCATCGAAACGTGCGCCCACCGCCAAGATCAAATCGCTGTGGTGCATAGCAGTATTGGCTTCGAAAGTACCGTGCATACCCAACATGCCGACAAACTGCTTGTCGTTGCCAGGATAAGCCCCCAATCCCATCAAAGTATTGGTGACGGGGAAATTCAGTTTTTGTGACAATTCGGTGAGCAGATCACTGGCCTCGCCCAACACCACACCACCACCGGCGTAAATCATCGGACGCTTAGCTTGCATCAACATGCTAACCGCTTTCTTAATCTGTCCGCTGTGACCTTTGGTTGCCGGCGTATAAGAACGCATCTTCAACTTCTTCGGGTATTCGAAGGGGAAGGTTTCAGCTGGGTTTACCGTATTCTTAGGGACGTCGACAACCACCGGACCAGGGCGACCGGTAGAGGCAATGTGGTACGCTTTTTTGATAATCTCTGGAATCTCAGAGGCGTTCTGCACCAAAAAGCTGTGTTTTACGATAGGACGTGATACACCCACCATATCGGTTTCCTGGAAGGCATCTTCACCGATCTTCTCGGCGGGAACCTGGCCAGAAATGACAACCATGGGAATGGAGTCCATATAGGCAGTAGCGATACCGGTAATGGCATTGGTCGCACCAGGACCGGAGGTGACCAGCACCGTACCCACTTTCCCGCTGGCACGCGCGTAGCCGTCAGCCGCGTGAGTCGCCGACTGTTCGTGACGCACCAGTATGTGCTTAACTTTATCTTGTCTGAAAATTGCATCGTAGATATGTAACGCCGCCCCACCTGGGTAGCCAAATACAACATCAACGCCTTCTTCTTGCAGGGAGCGAATTAACATATCGCCGCCAGAGAGCATTTCCACCTGTTATCCCCTTTAATCAATAAAAGTAACTGCACGGACCATAGACATAGACCACCGCCCAGTTTGAGACTAGACCGCGCGCTCTATACAATCAAAACCCGTGATGACTGAAGCTTGCCCGACTCCGCCGCCCTTGTTAGCGCCGCAGCAAATCGGATAGGCAACGTCGGTGGACGCACCTACGCAATTGGGATGGTTCGGCCAGCGGTTGGCTTGCCGGGGGTAGATACTGGAAATATGGGTGATTTCCGAGCCAATTACCGAGGTTACGGTTGCGATCTACACGCCATCTAGCGAACCCGCAATTTTGGCGACTTGGCCAGTAAAGTCAAGGGGTTAAGGCCTCTGAGAAGGCGAAAAATGTCGGTTTTTACCCGATAAACCTTGAATTGATTCACCGACCTCTCGACTTTGCTGGCGTAGACTCTTCAGAACGGCAATAATAAGCCACATAAGAACACACTAAGGATCTTGAGCAGCATGACTATCACTAACATTGCACGCCTTTTGAGCAGCGCCTTGTGCCTGTCACTCTTTCTGTTTAGTCACAGCTCACTTAGCAGTAAAGACTTCTATAAGTGGGAAGATGAGAACGGTGTGGTGCACTATTCCGCCCATCCGCCCAAAGACAAGCCCAACACCAAGGTGCGCACTACCAATATTTACGGTGAACCCGTCGCTGAAAAGCCCAAAAAAGAATCGAAAACAGTCGCCAAGGCCACTGAAGAGGAGTTTCCAAAAGATCCCGAGCGTTGCGCCGCTGCACGTAAAAACTTGGAAACCATGAAGAACAATGCCCGTATTAAGGTCAAAGAAGGGGACAGTTTCAGATTCTTGGGACCTGAAGAAGTAGAACAACAGATGAATACGGCGAGAGAAATCATCAAGCAAGATTGTTAGAGTAAATCTCCAAGGCGCACATCCTTACCCTTATGAGCAATCTGCGCCAAAAACAGCTCCGCCGTTGCTAGCGCATCAGTCAAGGCATTGTGCGCGGGGCTGGGCGGAAGGTTGTAGCGGGCACAGCAACTGGCCAAGCGCAATACATTCTGCCCCAGTGGTACCTCGCGGCGTACCAAGCTGCGTTTTTCGATCTGTAAGGTATCCAACACAGGCATCAATAAAGGCGCCCCGTAGAAAGCACGCGTCAGTTTATCGAGGAAACTGACGTCCAAGAGCGCATGATGGAAAACTAAGACTCGACCTCTGGCGGCCTCGAGAAACTGCCCAATCAATGCTTCCGCACTAAGGCCATCGACCAACTCGCAATCCCGAATTTGATGAATAGTGGCACTTTCTCCCACTCCATCTTTTGACTGCAATAAATGGTGTACGGCACTACCAATCGGTATGCGCCCCTCTCGAATCACCACCCAACCGAGACTGAGCAACTCTCCGGTTTGCGCATCCAGCGACGACATTTCGGCATCGACCACCAAAAACTCTTGTTCGCGCCAATCGCGATTGCTAGAAAAGCCCGACTCTTGCCAACACTTTTCCAACAGTGAAAATGCCAAACGTGTGTCTGTGGAGCGGCCGAAAGTCAACAGCTTCAGTCGATAGTACAAACGCTTGAGTTTCATGTCCCACATAACGCGACGCTCTACAAGCCTGGGCGGTAATTCAGTCGGATAGATTGCTGCGCATCTTTAACGACGCTAAAGGCATCGCGCAACTGCTTTCGCACCAATTTAGGCAGCTCATCAGGGTTGAGATAGTTGGTAGGTTTTTCGGCATTCATCAATTGTTGAACCTGAGCCTCGACGCGAGTTTGCATAATCACTTGCAGTGCATCTTGCAGATTGCGACTGTCACCAATGGACATGACCTTAGCATCCGCTAAAGCATGCAGTCGGCGGACCGTATTGACCGCTTGAATACCATGCGCCAGTGAATGAATTCGCACCAAATCAACGATGGGTATCACCGCGCGTTTTTTTAGATTCAATTCGTCTCGGTGCTCGCCATTGTGGTCCACCACAAAGCGACGAAAAATCCCCAGCGGCGGCGGAGCATCGAGCACATTTTCTGCCAATGCGGCCAGAAAAATACTATTGCCCTTAGTGCGCTTGAGCATATGAGCTTGCAATTGCTTCGCCAGACTGGCATCGCCATGTACCGCCCGCACATCAAAGAAAATACTCACTCGCATAACAGCGTCGGACGTGGGGCTTCGAGTCCAGCGATCCACGGTCTGTTTCCAGCCCTGCAACGGTTGCCGCCACTCTTTGGTGGTCGCCATCACTTCACCCGGGCAATAGACGTAACCACATTCATTGAGCCCGTCACACACGCGATGAGCCATTTTTTCGAACCAAGCTAAATCACTGTCTTTAACGTCATCGGAAATCAATAGCGCGTTGTCTTGATCGCCGCCAAGCAATTGCTCCTCACGCCCTTGTGACCCGAATCCCAACCAACAAAAAGGGGCCGGCGCCGGTCCCAACTCTTGCTCTGCCATGGCAATTAATCGAATAGTCACCGCATCACTGATGGCAGTGAGGACATGCCCAACCTGAGTTGATTTGATACCGGCGTTAACCCACTGTGCCAACAAATCCGGTAGCAGCGCAGTAATGTCTTTCAGCCCTTTGACGGTTTGTTGGCGGTTGACGTGCTGGACCAAATACACTGGATCATCTCGGCGCGCCAACATAAGATCGGATGAGGTCACAATGCCCACCACCGATTTAGGAGCACGGCTATCCTCGCCATGTGCAGAGACAACCGGTATATGGTGATAACCCTTTTGCGTCATGAATAAGGTGGCATCAAACAGGGTTTCGTCGTCAAAAATAGTGTCTGGCGATACGGTCATAATGCGTTCAATAGGTTCCGCAACGTCCAGCCCCAGAGCCACCGCCCGCGAACGAATATCTCTATCTGTGACAATTCCTTTGAGTTGCTCATCCTGCATCACCAGCACCGACGAGATTCGGTGCTCTGACATCAACTGCGCAGTCGTTTGGATGGAGTCGACGGGCGCCACACTCAGAACATTGGAGCTCATCAGATCTTTCACGCGCCGCATCATTTCCGAGGGTGTTGTTTCATGGCGCGCCGCGCGCCTGACCCGACGGCTGCGTTGGGAATGAAAGAAGCGATCAAAGTCACGATACTGTTTACGCAAGCGCTGATAGTCGACTTCAGCCAAGTAATAGATCAACGAGTCTTCAATGAGTGTGGCGCGAATACCGGGCTGCTCCTGACTGAGCCCAAGCAAGTTAAAGCTGACGGTTTCTCCAAAACGATCGATCAAGCGATCATTTTCAACACGCAATTCCGCCGCACCACTGCGTATGATACGCAGGCCACCCGCATCATCTTCACTGCGAAAAATATGACCCTGTCGGTAGTAACAAACTTCAATTGCCGGCGCGAGTTGATTGAGCTGATCATCGGATAGGGTATCAAAAGGAATACACTCGGCGAGGAAGTCCTTCACCGCGCTCAGTTCTGGACTAAGCCCCGTAGCCACCACGGAGCTGTTGGAATCGGGGTTTGTATACTCGTTCATAGGAATCTTTCCTGCAGCGCTAGCGCAAAAAAACAAAGAGTACTACTGACGAAAGTCCTCATCAAAAATCGTTTCATAGAGCGCAAACTTCATGGCTGCATCGCCGTAATAAAGTGTCTTATTGGAAGATACCGCTAAACGCAATCGTCCTTGCTCGACATTTGGATTCATGAGCTCTAGCGACCAGTTTAATCCGCTGCGGTCTTCGGGATACATCTCAACCGGCTCTTTGTCTTCACTCGCATTATTTACCGCGGCAATCATGGCGCCATCCAATGGATGCGCAGAGGTCAAATGCAAAATCACCCGACCTTCTTCCTGCCATTCGGCTTTCAAGGTTAATTCAAATTCACCATTCTTTAATCCACAAACTCCACTGTTGTAACGACAGTTAGGCAGAGACACCAGCTCATACTGTTTGCCGGCTTCAGCGGCATGAGGTGTCTCCGATACTATTGCATCCACGGCAAAATAACTCAAAACCGCCAAAATCGGCGCAACAATAAGAGCTACTACGACGTGTTTATTCTTAAAAAAATCCACGTTAAACCCCTGTTATGAATGGCAAAAGCTTTGGTTTGTATTTAATTTACTGACTCAATATAAAAAGAACTTACAACAACTTAACCACAAACCCAAACCTTCATCTCATCGATCTCTTTCAAATGCATAAGCAACTGTAAGAGCGAAAGTAAAAAAGGCCCCAATCAAGGGGCCAGGAGGATTTATTCTATTTGAGTATTAGTGATCTTGCGCACCTTCTACACCGGTTGGCACTCGAATATGCTCAACCAAGTCTTGTACTTCTTGTGGAGGTTCAGCCGTTACACGAGAGACTGCAAAAGCAACCGCAAAGTTAACCACCGCACCCACCGCACCAAAGGCATTGGGCTCGATACCCATAAACCAATTGGCCGACATATCACCTAGGAACGCGGTATCGGCAATAAACATGATGCCTTTGTGCTGGAAGACATAGAGCAGAGTTACCGTAATACCGGCAATCATACCTGCCACAGCACCTTCTTTATTCACACGCTTGCTGAAGATACCCATCATTAAGGCCGGGAAGATCGACGATGCGGCCAAACCAAAGGCGAGAGCCACCGTACCAGCCGCAAAATCGGGCGGGTTGTAGCCAAGATAACCCGCACCCGCGATAGCCACTGCCATGGCAATCCTAGACGCTCGCAACTCCTGTTTCTCGCTAATGTTGGGTGCGATCACCCCTTTCAACAGATCGTGAGAGATCGCCGAAGAGATCGCCAACAGTAAACCCGCTGCTGTAGACAGTGCCGCCGCTAAGCCACCAGCGGCCACCAATGCAATCACCCAATTCGGTAGCTGAGCAATTTCTGGGTTCGCCAATACCATGATGTCATTATCCACTTTCACCATTTCGTTGGTATCTTTGCTAGAGGTGTACTGAATACGACCATCACCGTTCTTATCTTCAAACTTCAGAAGACCGGTTTTTTCCCAGTTCTTGAACCATTGCGGACGCTCTTCATAGACTAAGTGCTCACCTTGTGTGGGCTCAATCGTGTTCATGAGATTGAGACGAGCCATACCAGCAACTGCAGGAGCAGTGGTATACAAGATCGCGATGAAGATAAGTGCCCAACCCGCTGAGGTACGCGCATCTTTCACCTTAGGTACAGTGAAGAAGCGAATAATAACGTGAGGCAAACCCGCCGTACCAATCATCAACGACAAGGTGTAGGCAAACATATTGGTCATGTTTAGCCGCACACTGGTGGTGTACTCAGCAAAGCCGAGCTCTGTGACCACCTGATCGAGTCGATCCAATAGATAGGTTTCACTTCCCACCATGGTACTGCCCAAGCCCAGCTGTGGAATGGGGTTGCCAGTCAGGTTCAGTGATATAAACATTGCCGGGATGGTGTAGGCAAAAATCAACACGCAGTATTGCGCGATCTGTGTATAGGTAATCCCTTTCATACCACCGAGTACCGCGTAGAAGAACACGATCACCATACCCACAAGCAAACCTAGCTCGTAGCTAACTTCTAGGAAGCGAGAAAAAGCAACACCCACACCTTTCATTTGACCGATGACATAGGTAACCGAACAGATGATCAGACAGATGACCGCGACCACACGAGCTCCACGGGAATAGAATCGATCACCAATGAACTCCGGCACAGTGAATTTACCGTACTTACGCAAGTATGGCGCAAGCAACATGGCTAGAATCACATAACCGCCCGTCCAGCCCATCAAAAATACCGAACCACCGTATCCCATAAAGGCAATCAGACCGGCCATGGAAATGAACGATGCAGCAGACATCCAGTCAGCGGCGGTTGCCATACCATTGGCAACTGGGTGAACACCACCACCGGCCACGTAAAATTCTTTGGTTGATCCGGCGCGCGCCCAGAAGGCGATCCCCAGATAAAGTGCAAAGGTTAAACCTACAACAATGTAGGTCATCGTTTTGAGATCCATGATTATGCTCCCGTTTATTCGTCGTCGACGCCGTATTTACGGTCCAAATCGCCCATTTTCTTCGCGTAATAAAAAGTCAGTACGACGAAGACATAAATGGACCCCTGCTGAGCAAACCAAAAGCCCAACTTGTAACCACCTAACTGAATAGTATTGAGCGCATCGACAAACAGTATCCCGCAGCCAAACGACACCACAAACCACACCACCATCAGCTTAACCATCAAACCGAGGTTTTCTTTCCAATAGGCTTTCGCATCACTTTCAGATTGAAACGCCATGATTGTTCTCCTCCAAACTCTTTGTTGTCACCCTTATTTATACGGCGGTTAGACCCACTTCACTATTGGACGTTGGTCTAACTGCCACTGATAAAAGGTTAGAATGCCCACTTACCCATAAACTGTAAGCGCTCCAAATCGCCGTCCAAGCCACTTTCAACCTCGCGCTCTGCGTAGATAAATTCTGCACCGAGAGTGAGCTTTTTGGTGGGGGAATACATCAAATTGATATTGGCGTTGGAGATGGTTTCCGTAACATCACTGAGAATGTCATCGGAGTTATCGGCGCTAGACATGGCATAGCTAAAGGTACTGCGGAACTTTTCGTTCCAGTGATGGCGATAGGCAATGAAACCACCGGTCATGTCGATCAAGTCGATGTCGCCATCGATTTCAACCGCAGCATCCCGAAACGCGTTTAAGCCCACATAGCGGCCCAGGTTGCCGTGGTTGACCATAAATTTCAGATCATCGCCGTTTTCAAACACCCACTTGCCCGACAAGCTGACACCAAAACCCATCTCATCATCAGATTGGGAGCCAGTGTCATAACTGATTTCACGCCCCATTGCTGCGAGGCTATAGCTGAAATTACCCGCCTTACCATTGTAGCGAGCGATTAAATCAGGCATTGAACTTTCATCGATATCGTTGGCCTCAAAGCCGCCGCCAGCGTCATACATACTCACCGATGGGTTCTCCGCCGCGAGCATAAAGGACGTGCCATCGCCCATTTTGTGAGTCCAGCGAGCCTGTGCCTGACGCACAAACACCGTACCCGAGGTGGGACCAACAAAATCTAGAGTTTCAGGTAAAGCGCCGACGTTAAAAAACGTACTCCAGGTCTGCCCGAGTAACAGCGAGTCAGATTCTGAATAGTCCCAATTGACGAATGCATGACGCAAACCACTCACCGACTGGTTGGTTAAGCGCTCATCGTTAGAACCGTTAAAATCGGTTTCGATGTAACTGGTCAGTAAACCGGCGTCTGTTTCTGTGCGAGTCTTGAACCACAAGCGGCTGAATTTGGCATTGCTGTCAAATACCGCGTCGCCTTCATTGGATTCGTCACCGACAGCAATAGTAGAGGGCACCAAGAAATCATCGCCAACATTGTTTGCACGGCGCTGATCCGAGTTTTTACTCCACATACCGTCTAACTTAACGTAACCGCCGTACTGGAAACGCGTGCCTTTTTTGAGTTCGACACCCTTTTTAAGCTGAATTTCTTCTTTTTCTTGCAACTGGGTTTTCAACGCCATCAGCTCTCGCTCAAGCATCTCCACCCTTTTTTGCATATCGGCATCTGCCAGACTCGGCAGTGCGGACAACATCAGGGTTGCGCCTACCGCTAACGCCAAAGGGGATTGGGTATTTTTATAATTCATGATTGTCCTCTCCGTTGTAGTGTTATCTCCGACAACCAGTATTTGCCGCTTTACTACAGAGAGGTATTAACCGTTAGTCTAACTATCGACTAAAGTCTAGTGCGATAGACTATTGACAGAAGCTATAGAGGGAACATCTACTTCTCGACCAAAGTCTAATGGCAGATGATAGCGATCAGCACGATACTGTCAGCATAGCGATATCGCTTGTAACACGTTTTAGCGAAAGTTTGACAGGATAGGCAGACAGCAGAGAGCTCTCCTCTTTAAACACAAAGAGAGAGTCATGCACTTGATATCTGCCCACAATTTCACTCAATCCTTGGACCAGAGTCAGTTCTCTGCACGGTTCCGCTTCGGCGGGGCTGTGATTTTTTTCATCTCCCTTCCCACTGAAAACATCCGCTAGAATTGAGTTTTCATCGCCACAATATTCGCATTCCTACCGTCTTGCGGTACTATTATCGGTAAGAGTTTCGCTAAGAGCTTTAAGTGCTGGAATGAAATTATGCTGACCTAGGCGTCAGTTAGAAGGTTCAGCAGCTACAATAATAACAATGTTTCAATTATGGATTGAGCGCTATGGTCACCCACCCGTGCATTATCATCGCAGACGATCACCCTTTGTTTCGCTCAGCTCTGAGTGCCACACTGCAAAGGGAGCTCAGCCAACCACAACTCATTGAGGCCGAAGATTTTAATAGCTTGCATCAGTGCGTAGACAGTAACGCTAACGCCAACCTCATTTTGCTCGACTTACATATGCCCGGCGCTGAAGGCTTTAGCTCACTCGTTTTTCTCACCGCGCACTACCCACAGATTCCCGTGATGATTGTCTCGGCTCACGAAGAACCTGAGATCATTCGCCGCGCCATGGATCATGGCGCCAGTGGCTTTCTCCCCAAGAGCGCCTCACTTGAAGCGATGAGCGACGCACTGCTAACAGTGTTAAGAGGAAACACTTGGCTTCCGGAAGGACTCACCGACGAACCCGCCGCCGGTGAAACAGAACTCAATATTGCCGAGGCCTTGGCGAGCTTAACGCCTCAGCAGTTTAAAGTGGCCTCTATGGTCAGCCAAGGATTACTCAATAAGCAGATTGCTTACGAGTTGCATGTGACTGAAGCTACAATTAAAGCGCACATGACGGAGATTTTTCGCAAACTGGGTGTGCACTCAAGAACCCAAGCAGCCGTTGCCATCGGCCAGCTCGCAGTCAGCCCCAGCCAATCGTTGGATGAATTTAAAAAGTCCCAATAGAATTCCACCACTGCCGAGAGTATTCGGTTGCAAGTTATTGTAATAAGACTCTTAATCGAGAACAGTAATTAACCTGTCCGTTGAACTCTTTGACGCCGCAATGCACGGCGCATCAAGGTTCTCAGTGCGGTGGGCTGAACCGGTTTGGGTAAAAACAAACAATCGGCATCTTGCACTTGCTGCCTCACGTCATCACTGTTATCGGCACTAATAACGACCGCAGGTATCGGCTGCTGCCAGTGATAGCGCAAGGCCTCCAACACATCCAAACCCGTTTCTTCATCTAAGTGGAAGTCTGCCAATACCAATTGTGGTGCCACTTCGTCGGACCAGTTGGCGAGGGCTTCACGTAAGTCCGACGCGGTGACCACCCGACAGCCCCACTGTTCTAACAGCGATTGCATACCCGCGAGAATAACCGCCTCATTATCAATGCATAACACCGACAAACCTGACAAGCGAGAATCAACCGTCGGCTTCGCAATCGCTGCCTGTTCCGCTACGCCTAAATTCACCTGAATTCGAAAGACTGATCCGCGCCCCAACTGAGAATCCAGACTGATAGGATGGCCTAACAATTGGGAGATACGCTGAGCGATCGACAACCCCAGCCCCAAACCTTGGTTGCCGGTATTGGAACCCGGTAAGCGTTCAAACTCTTCAAAAATACGCAGACGATCCTGCTCCGCAATACCCGGCCCGGTATCCCAAACCTCAATACTCAAGTTGTCGCAGTGACGGCGACACCCTAATACCACCTTGCCGCTCTTGGTGTAGCGCAGAGCATTCGAGACAAAATTCTGTACAACTCGCCGCAACAAATGCGGGTCGCTGTTGACCCACACGGATGAGGGCACCCAATCGAATTCTATTTGCTGCTTTTCCGCCAAGGCTGAAGCTTCATTGGCCAACGGGCGCAGCAAACTATCGATGGCAAAATTTTCTCGCTGGGGCCGCTCTTTGCCAGAACCTAAACGGGAGATTTCTCTCAACGAATTAATCAATTGTTCAGCCTGAGCCAAGGCGTCATCCAAGTACTCAACGTCACTGCGCAAAGGCGTATCATTGCTCACATCTAGCTTCGCACTGAGAGAGGCAACAAATAGTCGCGCAGCATTAATAGGTTGCAAGAGATCGTGACTGGCCGCGGCCAAAAAGCGGCTCTTACTGGCGTGTACAGTTTTCAATTCCTGTTCCGTACGTGCACGCAATTCGTTTTCTCTAGATAGCGAGTCGTTCACATACTGTAATTCAGCAGTTCTCGAATCAACCCGATCCTCCAGTGTCTCTTTAGCATTTTCCAGCTGGTCGAGCATCATGTGGTAATCACTAACGTCGGTGTAAGTCGTCACATAACCGCCATTGGCCAAAGGGGTGCCGCGGATTTCAATAACTTCCCCACTGGGCAGCACCCGCTCCATCCGATGCGGGGTACCGGAACGCAATTGATTGAGACGTCGCTCCACCGCCGCTTCTATACCATCATTGCTGGTGCCGAGATAACCCCGCATAGCGTTATAGTGGTAGATTTTTTCAATGTCACAACCGACGTAAAGTAGACGCTTGGGATAATCAAACAGTTTTTGATATTGTTGATTCCAAGCCACCAACTGCAAATCTTTATCCACTACGCTGATGCCTTGGGGTATCGTCTCCAAGGTAGTTTGCAGCAGTGTTTGACTGAACTGCAGTTGCCGAGAACTGCCGCCTACCAAACTGACAAAGTCCTGCAGTTGCAGTGGCTGCTGACTGATCAATAACTGCATAGCGCGATGAGCCGAAACAGCTCCGATAATGGCTGCCAAATCACTTTCAATGGTCGCCACCACAAACCGTGGTGTTTGATCATGAGGCAGTAAACGATGCCCCACCCGCTGCTCAAAGTCTTGCCACATGTCCAGAGTTCGCTCTTTGCCGAACAATGGATCCATCAATGCTTGGAGTTGTTGGACCTCAATTCCCGAAGGCTCCATATCCAACGCTTGGCGACGCACACTCCAACGCAATCGCGTAAAGGCATCTGATTGGCGAATGTCCAACAACCGAAATACCGAGCGCCGCGAAACCACCAAAAACACAACAACATTAAACAGTAAACTCCAGAAAACGCCGTGGCTGAGAGGGTCCAGCCCACTTAGACCGAAGAGTTGGTAAGGAGCCAACCACTCAATGCCCGCAGGGCCCTGTAGAATCAGTGAATGATCTGCCGGTAACAGTACTGGCAGTAATAGGCAGTAAAACCAAATCGCCATCCCCACCAACACGCCGCCAATCACACCACGTGCATGCCCTTTGGACCAATATAACGCACCTAGTACCGCCGGCATCAACTGAGCGGTTGCGGCAAACGAGATCAATCCCATAGAGGCGAGACCATCGGCGGTACTCATAATCCGCTCTAGCGCCCAGCCCAATACCAATACGGCAACAATGGAGGCTCGACGAATAAAACGCAGAGAGGTGCCCAAATCACTAGCGCTTTGCCCTCGACTAGAGCTCGATCGCAACCAGATGGGCACGATCAATTCATTGGAAATCATAATCGACAGGGCAATCGTCGCTACCACCACCATGCCCGTCGCAGCCGACAGCGAGCCAATGAAAGTAATCACCAGAGTCGACTCTTCTCCCGCCCAACGCGGTAAGGTCAACACGTAACTATCGGGGTCTACCGCAAGACCGCCAAACAACTGAGCCCCCACTTGCGCCAAGGGGATCACCAAAATCGCAAAGATGGCGAGATAGAGTGGTAGTAACCAGCGGGTATAACGCAAATCCGAGCGATGCTGATACTCCACCACCATGACATGAAATTGCCGAGGCAAACAGACGATCGCGATGGCCGCCAACAACATTTCGGTCCAGAACAATGGGCTGATAATTTGTGCCGTTTCGAAATTCGGGGTAATGCTGGCGATATTCAACCCTGGCGTCTCCAACAATCGAAACGCCAAAAAGCCCACCACCACAAAAGCAATCACTTTCACCAACGATTCCACCGCGACCGCCGTGATCATGCCCCGATGCCGGTCGGGGCCGTCTATCACCCGAGTGCCGAATAGAATGGCAAACCACGCCATAGCCATAGCCGCAATTAAACTCGACCAAGAATCAAAGGCGACTCCGGCGCCGTCGTCCCAATGAATAGTCGACCAAGCAATACCTACCGCGCGCAGTTGCAGCGCGATATAGGGCAAGGTACCGACCACCAGCACCAGGGTTACGATCGCCGCCAAACGTTGATTTTTACCGTAGCGAGAGCCGATAAAATCAGCAATCGAGGTCACCTTATTGCGGGAACTGATGATCAACAGGCGACGCAGAAAAGGCCAACCGAAAAGGACGAGTAGAATGGGGCCTAAATAAATCGGCAGATACTGCCAACCATTCTCAACGGCTTGACCAACCGCACCGAGAAAGGTCCAAGAGCTGCAATAGACGCCGATGGATAGAGTATAAACCAGCGGCCGCCACCAGTGAGCATGGAGACGATTGCCATAGCGCTCTGCCAGCCACGCGATAGCAAACAACAAGCCACTGTAGACACAGACAAGAAGTAACAATAGCTGGCTGTCCATGCAGTTCTGCCCCTGGCGAATTCCAATACATGTTCAAATGAAAGTGATATCAGCGCTGAACGAGTATTTCTCGCCCATAAAAAAACGGCTACCCCCTAGAGTGTAACCGTTTTTTTTCGCTGCCACATTCGACCTAAGTCGAGCCTTGGCCATAGCGCGGCAGTATTTAGCTAAACAAACTGATAAAGAAGAGTTTGATCGTATCCCAAAGACGAGCTAAAACTCCCGCCTCCTCGACCGCTGAAATTGCCACCAAGGGAATATCGACCAGTGTTTCATTATTGAGAACAACCGTTAGATTACCCAGTTCTTGCCCAGCTTTAAAAGGCGCCTTAATCACATCATCAATGTGCATTTTGGCTTCGAGCTCTTCTGCCGCTCCACGGGGAATGGTCAAATAAAGATCCTCTGCAATGCCTAGCTTTACCTGCTCTTCCTGCCCCGCCCAAACTCGAGCGGCACTCAGCTCATCACCTTGGCTGTACAACTTGTGGGTTTGAAAGTAGCGGAAACCATAGGCCAGTAGTTTCTGAGACTCCGCAGCGCGGGCTTCATCCGAACGCGTTCCCATCACCACAGCAATCAAGCGCATACCGTTCTTGCGCGCAGATGACACCAGACAAAAACCCGCTTCTTCGGTATGACCGGTTTTTAATCCATCAACACTGGCATCACGGAATAGAAGTTTATTGCGATTGGGCTGGTTGATACCGTTGTACTTAAAGTATTTTTCCGCGTAGAGCTTGTAGTGCTCGGGAAAGTCATTAATCAGTGCTCGCGCTAACAGCGACAGATCGCGTGCCGTTGAAACGTGCCCTTCTGCCGGCCACCCAGTGGCGTTGTGAAACTGGCTGTTGGTCATTCCCAGCAGTGCGGCTTGCTGGTTCATAACATCCACAAAAGCCCCTTCACTGCCGGCAACATGCTCGGCGAGAGCGACACTGGCATCGTTGCCCGACTGAATGATAACGCCGCGCAACAGATCTTTGATGCTAACTCGAGTGCCTTCTCGAATGAACATTTTCGAGCCACCCATTTTCCATGCTTTGACACTGATGTTGACTAGGTCATCTTCGTGCATGTTACCGCCATCGATTTCCGATGAAACGATATAACTGGTCATCATTTTAGTTAGGCTAGCGGGGGGCAAAGGCTGATCCGCATTATTCTCTACCAGCACCTTACCGGTATCAGCATCAATCAATAGGTAGCCACTGGCAGCCAATTGAGGCGGCGCAGGAATGATTGTTTGACGAGCGTTGGCCGGTGAGGTCATCAGTAATATCGACGATAAAAGCAGCGCAACAAGAGATTTCAAAACGGAGTGTGTGTTCATGAATTTCGACAGAACCAGAATATGAAAGGAAACGAAAGCCCAACGCGCTAACGCTGGATTAGTGATCTGTAGACCGCAAGAAGGAAAAACAATTCCACTTCAGACGTTCAGAGTGGGGGTAAGTGTAGCAGCGCCCAGCCCGCTATCCAACGGGCTGAGACACACTTTTACAACGGTATATCAGTCGTAGACAATATGCGGAGCCGGCATTTGGTGACGCTGCAACAAAGTACGCAAATCCATCAGCACCAGATTGTTATCAATGGGCCCGACGCGAACACGGTAAAGACGATCATTGACCGGTGGCATGACCGACACAGGCAATGGCGTCAGAGCACCAATTCGGCTCTGTAAATTTTCTGCAGCGCTTAGGTTTGAAAAAGCACCGGCCTGCAGGAAGGTATTGGCGGGCAGTTGATAACCGGCAGAATGTTTAGGCGCCGGCGCTTTAGGCATGGCAACGGACACTGGGGATGAACTCGCCGATGAAACCTGACGAGTTTGCGTCTGGGGCACGGCAGTTGTCGCGGTTGTCTGAGCTGCAGCCAATTGATCCCCAGGCCCTACGGCCTCGACCCGAACTGGTGCGGTTCCGAGCTTCACAAACCCCAGCTTAGAGGCGGCCGCGTAAGTGAGATCAATGACTCGTCCTTCGTGGAAAGGTCCGCGATCGTTAACCCGCACCACCACTTGACGCCCATTGTCCAAATTGGTGACTCGCACGTAGGATGGAATCGGCAGGTTTTTATGGGCCGCAGTCATGCCGTACATGCTGTAAATTTCACCGTTAGAGGTTTTGCGGCCATGAAATTTATTGCCATACCAAGAGGCAATACCTTCTTCCACAAAGCCCTTACTGTCAGGCAATACGCTATAGGTTTTACCCAATACGGTATACGGCGATTTATTACCCGCTTTGGTGCGCACTTCATGGCGAGGCACCGCATCAGGAATGTGGGCCACATCGACCGCCTGCTTGGGGCCGCTATCTTTGACCACCGCTACCTGCGAGCTACAGGCAGTGAGCAATAATAGTGCCGCTAGGGCACCAACGTCTCGCACTCGAGTCAACATTGTCATCGCCCTATTGCGCCGCTTTGGTCGCAGCAACATTCACCGACTGCTTCGCACGAAGAATTTCTTGGCTCAGCTGATACACGGCCATCGCGTACAAGCGGCTGTGGTTATAGCGGGTAATCGTGTAAAAGTTACCCATTCCCATCCAAAACTCGGCACCATTAGCGCCCTGCAGCTTCATCGCAGTCGCCTTGGCCTCAGACTCCATGACTTCGACAGGCTGGAAACCCAGTTCTTGCAAAGCAGCGACGGTACGCTTGGGCTTAAGAGAATCATTAATGATGGAGCGGTCGTAATCTTTCGACACGCGCGCTCGGGTGACTACTGGTTGCCCGGTCTTCCAACCGTGACGAACAAAGTAGTTGGCCACGCTACCGATGGCATCCTCAGGGTTATCCCAAATATCCACCGCCCCATCGCCATCAAAGTCTCGAGCGTAGGCTCGATAGCTCGACGGCATGAATTGACCATAACCCATGGCACCGGCGTAAGAGCCTTTCAACGTCAACGGATCACGCTCTTGCTCACGGGTTAACAGTAAATAGTGACGCAACTCTTTGGTGAAGAACTTACTGCGCTTGGGGTAATCGAACGCCAATGTAGAAAGCGCATCGATCACACGATAACTGCCCTTATTGGAGCCGTATCGGGTTTCGACACCGATAATCGCGACGATGATTTCCGCGGGAACTCCCAAGGTATCTTCCGCGCGAGCGAGCACTGACTCATGCCGCTGCCAGAACTCAACCCCCTTGTTGATACGCCCGGGTTTCACAAAGATATTGCGGTACTGACCCCACGTCTTAGTTTTCTCGGCCGGACGCGCCATGGCATCGAGAATGGATTGTTTCTTTTCGGTCTGCGCAAACCACTGCTCAAGCTGGCCTCGGTCAAATTCGTGCTCTGCCACCATTTCATCAATAAACGCCTGAGTTTGGGTATTGTCGCTGTAACCCTGTGCAAACCCATTGAGCGGTACAATCATGGTCGCAACAGCGCCCATTAATAAAGTCCGCACCGATTTTCTTATCCCCTGAGAACTCAACAACATTGTCACTCCTTTACCTCAATCAACATCTCGACGGCTCTTACCCCGAGACCTTCTCACTGTATTATCCAATACTGACTCGACGACGCTCGGTTCCGATCGCCATCAAAATTCCAAACCCCATCATCAAGGTGACAATTGAGGTTCCCCCGTGACTCACCAACGGCAGTGGCACCCCCACAACCGGCAACAATCCACTGACCATACCAATATTAACGAAGATATAGACAAAGAAAGTGAACGTAATACTCCCCGCTAATAATCGACCAAAGGTATTTTGTGCATTGACGGCAATCCACAAGCCTCGGCCAATCACTAAAACGTAGAGCCCTATTAGCGCTAACACCCCCAACAAACCAAACTCTTCAGCCAATACGGCAATAATAAAATCCGTGTGGCTCTCGGGTAAAAAATTCAACTGCGACTGAGTGCCATTGAGCCAACCTTTACCGTAGATGCCACCGGAGCCAATCGCTGTTTTTGACTGAATAATGTTCCACCCGGCGCCGAGTTTGTCGGCTTCTGGGTTTAATAAGGTCAGAATTCTCTGGCGCTGATAACCGTGCAAGACAAACATCCATATGGGCCACGCACTGGCCAGTAGTACCCCCACAGCCCCCAATATATAGCGCCACCTCAAACCGGCAAAAAATAGCACCAACAAGCCCGAGGTCGCAATCAATAGTGACGTACCTAAATCCGGCTGCCGCATAATCAGCAAGGTGGGTACACCGATCAGTACCAACGAGAAAAATACATGACGAAAACGCGGCGGCAGCAATCTTTTCGACAAATAGGCCGCCATCATAATCGGAACGGCGAGCTTTAGAATCTCCGACGGCTGAAAACGAAACCCCCCGATACTCAACCAGCGCTGCGCGCCTTTGGCACCCACGCCGACCACCAACACCATGCCCAACAGCACCACCCCTGCGGCAAAGAACCAAGGCGCCCAATACTCCAGCACATGCAGCCGAACTTGCGCCACGGTAAACATCACACCATAAGCAATCAAAAAGAACACACTTTGACGCTTCACATAGTGAAAATCTTGTCCGCTAGCACTGTACAACACCACCAAGCCATAAACCGTGATCAACAGCAATCCCAGCAGCAGCGGCCAATCAATATGCCAGCGCTGCAATACGCCTACCGGTCGACGCAGGTCACGGCTTGCCTCTGGCATGCGCCGCTGAAAATCTCCAACACTCATGACAGAGGGTTTCCTGAGGATGACGTCGGCAACAATCCTGAACTCTGCTGGGGGATAGGACGATTACCTTGTTCTAATGTTGTCACATCGGTTTGCACACGATTGTTATTGTGCGCATTTTCCAATTCCTGCTGCTGTCGTTTTTGTTCCAGCTCAGCGTCTATCTCTAGGTAGCGATCAATAACTCGACGTGCAACCTTGGCCGCCTTAGAACTCTTTTCGCCGTTTTCGACAATCACAGCGACCGCAATCTTGGGCGCATCCACAGGGGCAAAGGCAACAAAGAGAGCGTGATCTCGTTGGCGTTCGATGAGGGCTTCTGAGTCGTACTCTTCCCCCTGAGCAATGCCCACGACTTGCGCAGTACCGGTTTTTCCGGCCATTTTATAGTTCATGCCGCGACGAATACTCTGAGCGGTTCCTCGCAGACCGTGCACTACATTTTTCATCGCGCTGAAGATGTAATCCCAGTGTTCATCGGAAACGCTGTACATCTGCTGAACAACTGCTGGGGTATCCTCACCTTCAATGCGTTTCACCAAACGAGGCTGAATGAACTTGCCGCGGTTCGCTAAAGTCGCGGTCATGGCCGCTAACTGCAAAGGCGTTGTCAAAACATCCCCCTGCCCCAAACCGACATTGAGACTATCGCCGGGATACCACGCCAAACCTCGCGCGGAGCGTTTCCACTGTCGTGACGGCCAAAGGCCTTTACGCTCACTAGGGATATCCACGCCCGTGCGTCGGCCCAAAGCGAAGTTGCTGCCAAATGAATGAATGGAATCGATCCCCATACGGAAGGCCAAATCATAATAATAGGTATCGCAGGACTCAGTAATCGCTTGCCGCAAATCGACTCGATTACCGTGACCTTCGCGCTTCCAGTCTCGGTACAAACGCTCTTCGCCCTCAAGTTGGTAGAAACCCGGATCGCGCACGCGATAGCTAGGATCCACCACGCGGTGATGTAAAGCCCCCAACCCAAGCATGGGCTTGAGTGTCGAGCCCGGCGGGTACTGACCTTGGATGGTGCGATTAAACAACGGCAAATCCAACGAGCGATTGAGGGCGTTGTAATCTTTGTAACTGATACCGGTGACAAATAAGTTGGGGTTGTAGCTCGGGGTACTGGCCAGCGCTAGGACTCCGCCAGTTTTTACATCCAAGGCCACCACCGCTCCGCGGCGCTCGCCCATGGCGACAATAGCTTCCTGTTGCACGCCGGCGTCCAAAAACAACTCTAGATTGGCACCGGGCTTTGGCGCAATACGCTCCAACACTCGCAACACTCTGCCACGGGCATTGGTTTCCACATATTGGTAGCCCACCTCACCGAGCAGCTGCGACTCATACTGTTTTTCGAGGCCAATTTTACCGGTGGTATGAGTACCGCTGTAGCGGCGATAACTCTCTTCATCGAACTTGGCCATTTCGCGATCATTAATACGCCCCACATAACCCACCGAGTGAGCCAATAGATCACTCAACGGATAATCCCGTACCAATTCAGCGGAAACCTTTACTCCAGGCAAACGGTATTCGTTAACCGCGAGACGAGCAATCTCCTCTTCGCTCAAACGATAACTGAGAGGCACAGCCTCGAAAGGACGGCGGCGCTGTTTCAAGCGCTTATGGAACCCCTCAAGCTCGTCTTCGCGCAGCTCAACCAACTCCGATAACAGATTCAAGGTCCCAGGCAAATCATTGACCTGTTCTTTGATTAACGTCAGGGTGTAGCTGGGGCGATTATCCGCCAACAGTTTACCCTGGCGATCCATGATCAAACCACGAGTGGGAGGCAACGCCTGCACCTGTACTCGATTGCGATCGGATTGAGTGACGTAGTTGTTGAAGTTCACGACCTGCAGATTGTAGAGCCGCGCAAGCAATAGCCCCAACAGTGCCACTATGGCCAGCAGCGCCACTATTAAACGCCGAGAGAAAATTCGCGCTTCTTGATAATGGTCTTTAAGATGTTGCGGTTCGGCCATGAAAGCTCTGTCTAAATCTTGTTATTTCACTGATTGTATGGGCTTTGAAGACCAGAAGAAAGCTGACCACAACTCTTTTACAAGTTGCGCTTCACTTGTGATAGGGATGATTGTTGAGAATGGACCAAGCTCGATACAATTGCTCGATCAAAACAATACGCACCAGCGGATGCGGCAGGGTCAACGCAGACATCGACCACTTTGCATCGGCTCGCGCCAGACACTCAGGAGCCAATCCGTCGGGACCACCAATCAACAAACTGTAATTGCTGCACTCCATCGACCAATTCGCCAAATTATCAGCGAGTTTTTCAGTGCTCCACGGCTTACCCAATACATCCAGCGCGATCACCTTGTCGCCCTTGGGGATCGCCGCCAACATCTGCTCCCCCTCTTTGGCGATTGCCTTGGTTACCGATGCGTTCTTGCCGCGTTGGCCGAGAGGTAACTCCACCACCTCAACAGAAAAGTCTCTGGGGAGACGCTTGGCGTAGTCCTTGAACCCATCTTCGACCCAGCCGGGCATGCGGGTTCCGACAGCGATGATTTTAAAACGCATGGTGGAGTCTCAATACAGAGCAGAAAAAGAGAAATAGCTTAGACGAAATTATTCGCTGTCTTGCTGACGACTACCGGGCTCCATGCTCCACAATTTTTCCAAATCGTAGAAATCGCGCGTTGCGGGCATCATTACGTGCAAGACCGTATCGCCAAAATCGGCCAATACCCACTCGCCGCTCTCTAGCCCCTCTATGCCGAGCGCTGGCAAGCCTTTATCTTTGGCATCTTGCACAGCGTTGGTCGCCAGAGATTTCACATGGCGGTTAGAGGTGCCGCTGGCAATAATGAGGGTGTCCATAACATCGGACAATTCACTCACATCCATGCTAACGATTTCTTTGCCCTTTAGATCTTCGAGGGCATTGGTGATGATGTTGTTCAATTCTTGGGACATCGAAAGTTGTCTTCCTAATAAAAAGTATCAAATAACCGAAAAGCCACTGGCAATCGGCTTCACGGATCAATCAATTGTACAGGTCATTGCCTTTAATATAGCGCCAAACCGCCTCGGGCATTAAATATTGTGCGGAATCCCCTTTGGCGATGGTGTCGCGTATCTCGGTCGCTGATATCGCCAGCTGACTCATTTCACACACAACCACTGACCCGCAGGCCGTTTTTTTCAGCTGTGCGGCATCGGCACGGTGCTCATTGAGCCAGTCCGCCACCTCTCCATCAACCGGCAGTTGCCAACCGGGACGAGCGGTGACAACCAGATGCCCCACGTCCAGCAATTCTCGCCAGCGGTGCCAACTGGACAGATTCACCAGTGAATCCATTCCCACACACCAGCACAGAGAGACGCCGTCACCGAGCTGTTGGCGCAATTCCAACAAGGTATCGACGGTGTAAGAAGGCTTATCGCGCTGCAGTTCACGCTCATCCACACTCAACTGATCACAATGCTCCACAGCCAAACGCACCATAGCCGCACGATCGTCGCTGCTGCGCTGGGGTTGATCGCGATGCGGCGGCTGATGACAAGGCAACAACCGCATTTCATCGAGTTGCAACCGCTGCTTCAACTCCAGCGCCATACGCAAATGAGCATTGTGCACGGGATCAAAGGTGCCGCCGAATAATCCGATGACAAGCCTTGAACCGAGGTGGTCAGAAACTGGAGAGGTGTTTAACTCGGCCATCTACTGTCGAATGTGGCCATCGCCAAATACGACGTATTTTTGCGAAGTCAGTCCTTCCAGCCCCACAGGACCTCGGGCATGAATCTTGTCGGTGGAAATGCCAATTTCCGCCCCCAGACCATATTCAAAGCCATCAGCAAATCGGGTCGAGGCGTTAATCATCACTGAACTGGAATCGACCTGCGCCAGAAACTGACGGGCGCGGGTGTAATCTTCAGTAACGATAGATTCGGTATGGCGTGAGCTGTAGGTCTCTATGTGATCCATAGCCTGCGCCATATCATCCACCACACGAATGGACAGTACAGGAGCCAAATACTCCGTTCCCCAATCTTCTTCGCTGGCGGCCTCAGCACTAATGAGCGCACGAGTGCGCTCACAGCCTCGCAACTCGACTCCTTTATAAGCGTAGGCTTGCGCCAAGCGAGGGAGTACCTCAGTCGCCACATCTTGGTGGACCAATAACGTCTCCATTGCATTGCACACACCATAGCGATGCGTCTTGGCATTTAAGGCAATATCGAAAGCCTTTTGCCGATCGGCCTTGTCATCAATGTAGACATGACAAATCCCGTCGAGATGTTTAATCACGGGCACGCGAGCGTCTTTACTGATGCGTTCAATCAAACCCTTGCCGCCGCGGGGCACAATCACGTCGACGAATTCTGGCATAGTGATCAGTTCACCCACGGCGTCACGATCGGTGGTTTCGATAATCTGCACCGCGGCTTCAGGCAGCCCCGCTGCCGCCATGCCCTGGCTAATACACTTGGCGATGGCTTGATTGGAGCGAAAGGCTTCACTGCCGCCACGGAGAATGGTGGCATTGCCTGATTTCAGGCAAAGACTTGCGGCATCGATGGTCACATTCGGACGGGACTCATAAATAATACCAATAACACCGAGAGGCACGCGCATTTTGCCCACCTGAATACCACTGGGGCGATAACTCATGTCGGTGATTTCACCACAGGGATCCGGCAAGGCCGCCACTTGGCGCAGGCCTTCAATCATGCCATCAATACGCTCGGAGGTGAGTTCAAGGCGATCCAACAGGGCAGCATCTAGACCATTGTCACGGCCTTGCTGCAGATCTTCTGCATTGGCTGCGACTAGCTCAGTGCGGCTGTTATGCAATGCCTCGGCGGTCTCTAAAAGTGCGCGGTTTTTGTCACCAGTAGTGGCGGCGGCAATTGCGCGGGAAGCAGCACGCGCTTTGCGCCCTACTTCTGCCATATAGGCCTTTACGTTCATGGGTTATATCCATCAAGGAGGGTAAACACAAGGTTGGCGGGCATTATACAGCAAGTCGCGGCTGGAGTTGAGGCCTGCGTTGACGGCTTTTAGGGTGTCTCACTCACCGGTGCCAAGGGGCTCTGCACAGCAGGAAGAGCAGCCTCGATATCAAAACGTGTGGATACCAGCGACTGTCCTTGCAAGATCATCTCGAGACGATAGCGACCTTGGGCGAAGCCCTGCAAAGGCGGCTCAAAGCGGAAGTACTGCTCGCCCTGATTGCGGGTCAATATGACGGGTATCTGCGCCACCTCAATGGCTGGCTCTCCCTCAAATAAGTGTGCATTAACAACCGTTGTCTCAACCCCAAAGTTATTAAAATCAAAGCCCACGTAAATTAACCCATCCACGGCTAGGCTGGTCGATTGTGGCCCCTGTAAGCTGTCAATAATCCGATGACTGACACGCAGTTGATCAATACGTGGCTGCTGAGCATCCCAAATGGCTTGCTCATTGATGGCTTTCAATTGTTGCAGCTCAGTACTGTTGGGGAAGTAGGCAAGGGCTCTGGCTATCTGCGCGCGAGCATTGTCCCAAGCGCCAGCCTGAATATGCTGCTCTACCTGGCTCGCCAGCCCCTGCTCCAAACTATCCACCGCTTGGCGCGCCTCGGCATGGTCCGGCTCCAGAGCCAGTATTTTTCGCAAGCTCTGCAGTGTATTGGCGCCGGCAGGGGCAAACACATCGCCCTGCTGACGCTGACGGCGAGCCGCCTTGGCAAGACGGCGAATCTGCCGCTTGCGCTCAAGTGTCGCCTGCAGCTGCTGTAATTTTTGATTGTCCGGTGCAACGCTTAGCGCTGCTTGCAGATTCTGGCTGGCGCGCTGCCATTCGCCGCGATTCATGCGTCGCTCGACGCCGCTTGCCAAGCGCTTAAGTACGCTCGCCACCCCTTGTTGTGCGGCTAGGTGCTGAGGCTGTAACTCCAGCACTCGCTGGTACATTTCCATGGCGTTGCCCCCCTGGGGCTGCGACAGCGCATTGTCTCCTGCGTAGCGCTGGGCATCTTCCATCCACTGATCAATTTGCTGCTGCTGACGCAGCGCGGTGCGGATTTTCTCCAAGCGCGGATCTTGACTGGTTAAAGGAAAGGCGGCTTGCGCCTGCTCCAGCACTCGCTCCACTTGGGCGTAATCCTTCCCGGCCAGTGCTGCCCTAGCCTTGTTTTCGTATATTGAGCGTACACTTTGCAGCCCCTGTCGCGCCTCTATATCGGTTGGGTTTTGTCCCAACAGAGTGCGATACATATCGGCAACTTCACCGCCCTGATCCAGATCATCTGGCAAAGCCTTCAACAAGGCTGAGGCCTGTGACAATTGCTGCTCTCGCTGTTCCAGAACACTAACAACGGGGACAGACGCAATCGGGCTCGACGGATTTGATGAGGGGGCTGGAACACCTGCAGGCCCAATAGCCTCCGTTGTGACAGACGGGGAGAGATCTTGCTGCAGTGACGCCTCCACCGCCTGAGAGGATGGCATTGAAGAAGACTCCGTATCGGAAGAGCTCTGCTCTGTGTCGTCGTCAATACCGGCAAGCTCTGAACCGCCCACCTGTTCAACCCATCCAGTGATGCGATCAAAAATGGCATCAACCACCTGTGTGCGCTGATGCACAGGCAGTTGCTGCTGAAAATACACCAAATAACCAATACCACCAGCGACCAACAAGCCCGCCACCCACGGCCAAACACTGGCTCGATGCTGAGTCTCAGTCAGCTCATCGATCGCTGAATTATCTTCGGAGGCTTCTACATCAGGGTCAGTTTTCACGTCAGAAGATGGTAATTTCACCGGCTCAGAGACAGGATTGTTCACTGAGCCGGTAAATGCTGACTTAACCCCTCCAGACGCCGGCACGTCACCCGGAGCCACTAGCGCTTCACTAATAACGGTTGGTGCATCCGTATCTACTTGCGCCTCCAGATCTCTGTGGTGCAGCTGTGAACGCTCAACAATCTGCTCAATTTCGCGCAGCTCAGATTCTGAAATGGTGTCCAGTGCAGCCACAAATTCCGCCCCGTTTTGGAAGCGATGAGCGGGTTCTTTTGATAGAGCTTTGTTGATGATCGACTGAAAGATCTGTAATTCCGATGGCAATAATGGAATGGGTTCAGCCACATGCTTGATGCCGACCGCGACCGCGGAATCCGCATCATAGGGAACATGCCCTGCGAGTAGCAAAAACAGCACCACCCCCAGGCTATAGAGATCGGAGCGAGGATCCACATCCTGCCCACGCGCCTGCTCGGGGCTCATATAGTGAGGGGTACCAATGGCCGTGCCGGTTTGAGTCATACCGGTATTGAGCTCAGACGGTCGCGCAATGCCAAAATCCATCAACACCGCGCGACCATCTTCAGCGTGCAGCATGATGTTTTCGGGCTTCACATCGCGGTGGACATAACCTTTTTTACCGGCAAAATTTAACGCTCGAGCAATATCCTTAACAACATTGATGCGATCAACCAAAGACAAATCGCTGCGCGACTGTTTAAGGTCTTCACCGGGAATATACTCCATCGACAAGAAATGGCTGTCACCCTGAATCCCCACGTCGTAAACGGTGACGATATTGGGGTGAACTAAGCGGCTGACAATCTTGGCTTCACGCAGAAAGCGCTCACTGAAAGTGTCGTCGCCGGTGAGATGCGGAGCGAGAACTTTCAGTGCCACCTCGCGCTCAAAGCTCTGCTGTATCGCCAAATAAACTTCGGCCATCCCCCCTTTACCGAGCGTGCGAACGATGGAATAGCCTGGAATCTCAATCATCTAGGTGTATCGTGTTGCGGAATTTAACAATTTGAGTGAACCCACATATGCGCCCTTGAGGCGATTATTAGTAGAGTGTCAGTTATGCCGATAAGCTTAAGAATAGTCAATCGCGCAGAGATAGGAGGTCATTAAAAGTGGCGACAGCGCACACGCTTCTGCCCCGACCTGCATCAATCCAGCTTCACTTTCGTCGCCGACGGGTTTGCTGATACCAGAGCAAGAAGCCACTCAAGGACAGAAACAACAAAAAGAGCGCCGCCAAATCCACTAACCACACGCCCCACTTGCCGAGAATACGGCCGCTGTGTAAATCTTGCACAACGCGCTCCCAGGACAAATCGCTGCCAAGCTGCGCATCCAACACCTTTGCTCGAACCAACGCCGGTAGCGGCGACGGCTGTGACCAGTGCCCGGGGCTAGAAATTTCGCGCCATTCCAATTGCTGTAGATCAGCACTCCAACTCTGCCCTTCACTGGAGACACACAAGACGTCTCCACACTGTCCCACGGCCGCCAGCGGAGTCGGCAGTCCGTAAGTCGCCCCCAGACGCTCGACCACTTCGCCGGCAGCAGTCACCAAGATTAGCTCATTGCTGCAAGCGGCAACCAATAGGCCTTCCGTTGCTGCACCGCCCACCAAGGAGCCACTGCAATAGGCAATCTGCTGTCCATCGAGATAGAGGTATTGGTGATCATCACCACTGAGCCAGCGATCACCCACTTGATAGCTAACCAGCTTTGGCAGAGCCACTCCGTAATGATTCAATAACCAGGCTTGGCGAACGGGGGATTTTCCCAGCGCTAATTCGCTGGTGTGATTGAGGAGAATACCGCTGATGGAGACCAGCACCACAACAACGGCGGCGCTGAGTCCGATACGTCTATGCCAGCGCCAGAAGAAAGGGCGCCAGCAATGTAAGCGAGACGTTTTTACACGAGGCTGTTGGGTTTGAGGTTTAGGACTGACTGGCTTGCTCGACATGCTCTACTTGGGCGAAAGGCGTTAACTGATGACAGAAGAGCGCCAGTGTAGCGATTTTCTTCATAGCACGCACGGACAAGGTCGCACCGGTAATGCCATCAATACTGCTATTCAAACCGTAATTGTCGCCATGGTTGAGGCCGAGACCTTTGAATTGCTGAGTGAAAAACGGATAGCGAACTTCGCCACCGCGGGATTCGCGATACTCCATCACCACAATCTCGACAATGCTGTCATGCTCGACAATAACGCCAAAGGTGATCGGCAGCTCTTTACCGATCTCCTCAAAAACCCAAGTGGTACGCTGACCTTTGCCCCAATAGCGCACGCGCAAAGATCTGAAACTGTGATCGAGTATGGCCTCCATTGAAGCTCGCTGCTCACCTGTTACCCAAAGGGTTTGCCAGCTCATGGGCTGGCCTGGGTAGGCCAATTCACGCAACTCATCGGCACTCATAAAGGTACCGCGTTGAGCGCTTGCCAGCACGGAAAAAGCCATCAATATTGCGGCCAAACCAACACGCAGAAACATTTTCAGCACATCACCTTTTCGATAATTCTTTCACCCACAAAGGGCGCCGAAGCGCCCGTAGACTGCTGAAAAGCTATAAAAGTCAGTCATTGCGAGCGCAGCGCGGCAATCTCTATCCGTTGACCCATTGATTTATAGGATTCTAGATGCGGAGATCGCCGCGTCACCTAACGGCTCCTCGCGATGACGGAGCTTATCATTAAGCTGAGGGCGCCGAAGCGCCCTTATCTTTGCTCCCAGAAAGGAGCGGCTTGATCTCAGCGAGCGGTCAGACCCTCTTAGAGAGTCCTCTCAACCGCTCGATGGCATCAATAGGTCTTAGAAAGACCAGCCAACGCCCAAGTTCAGAGCGTCTTTGTCGGTACCGTTGCTCTCACTGACGTAATCAGTGTAGTCCGCTTTCAAGACTACCTGCGGGTGCAACCAGTAGTTCACACCGTACTCCCAGATTTCGCTGTCTTCAGAGCTGGAGATACCGGCCTTGTTGTTGTATTCGCTGTATCGAACAAAAGCACCCAACTTTTCAGTCAGCTTGTAAGACGGCTCAACGTACCAGCCTTCTTGCGAGTCAGCACCCAGAGCTTCGAAGTAGTCGCCATCGATGTCCCACTCAGCCCACAAAGCGCGAACCGCGAATGGACCGGTTTGATAAGCGGCGTGAATCTCGGTCAAGTAAGCAGAACCGTCTTCGCTGATGCCTTGAGTGACGTCTTGCTGATACTGCAAGGTAGCACCCAGCTCAAGACCGGCAATACCGGTGTACTTCAAACGAGCGGTGTAAGCAAAGTCTTCGGCCGTTGCATTTGCAGACTTCTGACGACCGTCGCGGATTTTGTAGTCACCCGCATCAGTGTCGATTTCCAGACCACTGTGAAGACCAGCGTTGTAGCTCAAACCTGGAGCCAGCTCACCTTTGAGCTGAATACCCGTTTCCCACCAAGTGGCTGGAATGATGTTCTTCTCAACCAGGTTGCGCTCGGTACCGTAAAAAGTATCTGGCTCGTGAGTTTCGTTCATGATGCCCACAGGCACGAGGAACTGACCGAACTGAACACTGTGATTTTGAGTGTAATCCCACTCGATGTAAGCTTGCTCTAGCTCAACTTCACCAGGCTTGTCGTCGCCATTGCCAGCCAAACCGTGCTCTAGCTCAAACTCAGAGAAGAAACGCAGGTTATCGGTAAATTGATGACCAAAGTACAGCACGAAACGGTGGGCATCCACCTGATCATCGCTGTCTTCAAAACGGTTGTAGTGGTGCTCGCCGTAACCACCGATAGAAGTCTTCTCTACCCAAGAGGCCACTTTAGACAGAGTTTCACCACCTACAGCAACGTTCTCAACCGCGTCAGCGGTTGCAGCAACCTTCACTTCGGTTTGCTCCAACTTGGTTTCAGTCTGGTTCAACTGAGACTTCAGCGCGGTGATTTCAGCTTGTTGAGCCTGAATCAACTGCCACATTTCTTCCAATGAGGGAGTTTTCTCAGCCGCTTGAGCCGAAACGGTGACCATACCAATGGCGGCCGCCAACAGAGTTTTCTTGATCATGAATTACTCTCCTTGAGTAAGTGAGGTCGGTTTTGAGTCTACAAAGGACTCAGCCTTTAAATTTGTGGCGGGACAACAAAGCAACTGATAACAATTATCAATAGAATTTAGGTTTACAAATGCGAAAAGTAACGATTCCCCCTCTTATTAGTCATTAAGAGCTGAAAGAGCTGCAGACACATCCAAGAAGACGGCATCAATCGGGCAACCGCCGATGCAAAATCCCGTTCCGGGAGAGAGCTCAACAACGATCGGAGGAAGAAATGATGGGCGAAAAAAAAGCCCCTAGAGTTGGAGCTCTTTATGGGGCTTTTTATGGGAGGAGCTTTCGCTAGCGTTGAGGCCGTTCGATGATTATCAACGGAGCTATTCTCAACGGAGCTATTATCAACTGCACTTAGCAGCGATTAAGTAATGGCCGCTCAGAAAACAACCAGCACGTGTTTAAGACTCACTCCGCTGCGGGCACTGCCGCTTCGATCAATTCTTTCAATTCACCGTTTTCGTGCATTTCGGTGATGATGTCACAGCCACCCACTAACTCACCCTTTACCCACAGCTGTGGAAAGGTTGGCCAGTTAGCGTAAGCCGGAAGATTGGCGCGGATTTCAGGGTTAGACAGCACATCTACGTACGCAAAACGCTGACCACATTCCATAATCGCCTGCGAGGTACGCATAGAGAAACCACACTGAGGGGCGTTAGGAGAACCCTTCATATAAAGAATGATGTCGTTGTCTTCGATTTGTTGCTTAATGGTATCGATGATATCCATAGGAACTCACTACCTCTTGTTGCTAATCTACGGTGATTCAATGATGACCAGGTGGTCGCAGTAAAAACCCAGCACTATGGTCAAGTATTGGCGGGCATTCTACCCTACTCTGCCTCACTGGGCGACTCCCCACCGAAAAAACATCACCAGATTGTCGCCAGCTGCACCACAGACCCGCCGCGATAGAAAGACCAAGAGAAACCGTCTTGAAGAAAGGGGAAACAACCCCCTTAGCCCCAGCAGACATCAGAGCGCTGATGGGAAGATAAGCGCGCCTGCTCTCCCCGACTTAAGGCAATTTGTCGGCCTGCGCGCCATTGCCAACCCCCGCATTTGCTTATAGTATCTCGCCCTCACCTCAGGCAGCTTGCGGCTGCCTGTTTTTATTTGGGGGCCGCAAACCTACGGCCCCTATTAAGTACGCAACCGGAACACCGGTTTAGCAAGGCAATCGAGGAGTTCAACCATGGCCACCACAGCCCTAATGAATACCTACGGTGAGCGCAAACTCACGTTGGTAAAAGGCGAAGCAATGCATCTGTGGGATGACCAAGGCCGACGCTACCTCGACGCTCTGAGCGGTATTGCTGTCTGTGGTCTCGGCCACAGCCACCCCAAGCTCACCGCTGCTATCAGCGAGCAAGCGGGTACCTTGCTGCACATCTCTAATTTGTACAATACCGAGCCAGGAGCCCGCTTGGCGGAGCTGCTGTGCTCACTCACAGAGATGGAGAACGTGTTCTTTTCTAATTCCGGCGCCGAAGCCAATGAAGCAGCCCTAAAAATTGCACGTAAATACGGCAACGAGCGCGGCATTGCGACACCGACCGTGATCACCATGAACGGTAGCTTTCACGGTCGCACCATGGCCACACTCACCGCCACCGGCAACCCCAAAGTCAAAGACGGTTTCTACCCTCTGCTCGACGGTTTCCTCCACGTGGACTACAACGATATCGATGCCATCAAAGCCATTGATAACGATCAGGTGGTTGCCATCTTGGTAGAGCCGGTACAAGGCGAAGGTGGAGTCAATGTTCCCAGCGAAGACTACCTCACTCAACTGCGAGCCCTTTGTGATGAACGCAACTGGCTGTTGATGCTCGACGAGATACAAACCGGCAATGGCCGCACAGGTGAATTGTTTGCCTTTCAGCACACCGACATCTTACCCGACGTACTGACCACGGCGAAAGGCCTTGGCAATGGTCTACCCATCGGTGCCTGCATGGCTCGAGGCCCAGCAGCGAATGTTTTACAGCCAGGAAATCACGGCTCCACCTATGGCGGCAACCCATTGGTCTGCCATGGCGCTTATACTGTTCTGACGACCCTGCAAGAAGACAAACTGATCGACAACGCCAAACACATTGGCAACTATTTGTTGCAAGGTTTCACTCAGCAGCTTGAAGGTCATGAGAAAGTCCGCAACATTCGCGGCAAAGGGCTAATGATGGGTATTGAGCTAACGCGGCCTTGCCCTGAGCTGGTGACGGCAGCCGCCGATAAAGGTCTTCTGCTCAATGTCACCGCGGGCAATACCATTCGTTTGTTACCGCCACTGATTACGTCAGAAACTGATGCCGATCAAATGATCGACATTGTCTGCCAACTCATTAACGCGCTATAGAAGGGGATTCACCATGTCAGTCAGACACTTTTTGACACTGCGTGACCTAACATCCGCAGAATTGAAACAAATTATTGATCGCGCCATCGAGATGAAAGCCCTGCACCGTCAGGGCGGCACCGGCGAGCCATTCAAAAACAAAGTACTGGGAATGATTTTCGAAAAATCATCCACTCGTACTCGAGTTTCTTTTGAAGCCGGCATGACCCACCTCGGTGGTTCTGCCCTCTTCTTATCACCGCGCGACACCCAACTGGGTCGCGGCGAGCCTATTGAAGATTCCGCCAGAGTGCTATCGCGCATGGTCGACATCATCATGATTCGCACCTTCGAACATGAAAAGATTGAACGCTTTGCTGAGCATTCACGCGTACCTGTCATCAACGCCCTGACCGATGATTACCATCCGTGTCAATTGTTGGCCGACATCCAAACCTACGTCGAGCAACGCGGAAATCCGAAAGGCAAAACGGTGGCTTGGATAGGTGATGGCAACAACATGTGCCACTCCTACATCAACGCCGCCGCCCTCTGTGATTTCAAATTAAACATTGCCTGCCCAGAAGGCTTTGATCCCAACGCTCAGCTGGTGGCCGAAAATGCCGATCGCGTTTCCATCACTCGCGACCCGAGAGAAGCGGTCAAAGGTGCTGACTGGGTAGTGACTGATGTTTGGGCATCGATGGGGCAAGAAGAAGAGCAAAAAGAGCGCGAGAAGCAATTCGCCGGCTATCAAGTCAATCATGAGATGATGGCTTTAGCCAACGACGACGCTATCTTTATGCACTGCCTACCGGCTCATCGAGACGAAGAAGTGAGTGCAGCGTTGCTCGAAGATGAAAAAATCTCAGTGGTTTGGGATGAAGCGGAAAACCGTTTGCACGCACAAAAAGCACTGATGGAATTCTTGCTACAAACAGCTTGAGCACAAGCGCTCAACACCACTAAGAGTGAAGCACGAAAAGGCACAGACGTTTGATGAATAGCAGCACCCCATTGTTACAACTGCAAGATATCACCTGTGCCTATGAAGGTAATGTTGTGGTTGAGCACTTAACGCTCGCCATTCATGAAGGCGACGTCTGCTGCCTACTCGGCCCCAGCGGCTGCGGTAAAACCACGGTGCTCCGCGCTATTGCTGGTTTTCACCGCGTTAGTGATGGCGACATTGTGCTGCAACAGCGCTGCATTTCCTCGGCTCAACAATCCACGCCTCCAGAGCAACGAAACATCGGCATGGTGTTTCAAGACTACGCTCTCTTTCCGCACCTAACGGTCTGTGACAATGTGACCTTTGGCTTAAGCCATCTCTCAGCGCAGCAAAAAGAGCAAGTGTGTGAAGAGATGTTGGCGCTGGTCAAACTCGATCACATGGGTAAACGCTTTCCACACGAATTATCTGGCGGCCAACAACAGCGCGTCGCTTTAGCTCGCGCGCTGGCCCCCAATCCCAGCGTGCTACTGATGGATGAGCCCTTCTCTAGTTTGGATGTCGATCTGCGCCGCAGCCTGGCCATTGAAGTGCGAGAAATTCTAAAATCTCGCAACATCACCGCCATTATGGTCACTCACGATCAAGAAGAAGCTTTTGCTTTTGCCGATAAGATTGCCGTCATGAACGAAGGTAAAATCCAACAGTGGGCCAGCCCGTTCGATCTCTATCATGAGCCCAGCACACGCTTTGTCGCCAACTTTATTGGACAAGGCGCGTTTCTTCCTGGACACGTTATCGACAGCACCACAGTCGCTACCGAAATTGGCATGATCAGCGGCAATCGTTGTTACGACTGGTTGCCCGACAGTCCCGTTGAAGTTCTGTTGCGTCCAGACGACGTGATTCATAACGAGAGCAGCGTTAAAACCGGTGAAGTTGTCAGTCGAGTGTTCGCCGGCACATCGACGCTCTACACCTTGAAACTGCCGACTGGCAGTGAAGTCGTTTCCGCTTTCCCCAGCCACCACGATTATCAAGTGGGTGATCGCGTCGGCATCGATATTGAAGCCGATCACCTCATCGCTTTTAGAGCCACGGAACAATAAAACAACGGCATCTCGAGCTAGTTTTCCGAGTCGTTTTTTATCAAAGTGATTCTTTCTTAAAGCAATTCTTTAAGGCGCTCGTCTAAACCTTCCCCCTTCTACACTAGCAATAAATCAGCCTCGAAACAGGCCAATTTGCCAGCGACGGCATAACCTTACATACTCGATCACCTCGAGCAACAATTGCGGCACAATCGTATTGTCGAGGCCACGTAAAACACATTCATGCGTTGAAGATTCTCACTGAATCATTAACACCAGACAGGGACGACCGATGAGCATTGAAGACAGCTACAATTTCAAAGCTATTAACCCTGCATTGACGACATCCGGCGTTGTGAGTGAGGAGCAACTGCGACAGCTTTCCGCCCAAGGCTACAGACAGCTAATTAATCTACTCCCCAATGGCAGTGAGTACTCAACAAATAACGAGCAGCATTTGGTGGAATCCCAAAAGATAACCTACGTGTACATCCCCGTGGATTTTTCCAACCCCACGCCTGCGGACTATCAAGCCTTTGCGGATGCCATGATCGCAAATTCTAACTTAAAGACTCACATTCACTGCGCCGCCAATTATCGCGTGTCCGCCTTCTTTGGCATCTATGCACATCAGCAATTGAACTGGTCGCCAGAGCAAGTGAGACAACATATTGAATCCCTATGGAAGCCAGAAGAGCACGCTGCCTGGCGAGCGCTATTGCAGCAATATATCGACGGTTACTAAACAGCTTTTTGCGGCTTAGAACATTGTGAACTGTGGACGGCAACACGCGAAGGTCAGTTGTGAATTATGAGCTGCACTGCCATCGATAGTCATCCATAAAACTATCGCCGCGTCTCACCGACTGGTAGTGAACGCAGTGCAATCCATCAACTGAAGATTGAAACTCCCCTGGAGTCAGACAAAAACGCTTAGAAAAGCCGTTGTGCTGATGATGCTGTAGATTGAAGGTACTCAACAAAAGCTGTCCGCCAGGAGCTAAACAGGATCCGAGAAACTCCAATAATTCCTGCGACGGTTTAAAGTGCGCCAGGCAGATCAACTCATAGGTCTCTGTCAGCCCAGTTTCTAGCGCTGACCTATCGTCTAAATCAATATTTTTACAGTTGATCAAGAGTTTCTCTTGATCCGCAAACCCCTGTAAACGCGATAAGGCAACCGAGGAGATATCCATCGCTGTGACGTCATACCCCTGACGAGCAAACCACAAGGCCACTGCACCATCACCACTGGCCACATCCAACGCTCGCCCCCACGGCAAGCTGACCGATTGCTCCACGAAAAATGCGGGAACAGAGGGTTGTGTAAGTGGACGCTCATCAAAACGTTTATCCCAGCGTACTCGATCGGCTTCCATAATCAATGCTCTTTCAATAGTAATAAATCTACCCAACCAGAATCTGTACTCTATACCAGAAGACCGTCGCTAGGGGACTTAAGCCTCGCCTTAACCTCGTCCATGGTTTCTTGGTATTCCCAAAACATGACTCGACCATGGGAAGAGCTGACGAGCAAATACTGCTCACTGACGGACAGCAAACGGTCAAGGGCAATCAGTTTTCGCACGAAATGTGGTTCATTGACCCTTTCAATGATCTCTTGATGATCAGCGTCATAGCCGTGAACAATGGAAGCAGTGCGGACATTAAGTTCGATAAACATATCAGCCCCTTACCTGTCTGATTAAATCAACGCCAGCGTAGAGAGTGTATGCTCTTGCGGTCATCAGTAAAAGAGGCTCAAAAACCTTGCCTACACGACACGTCCATCGGCATAAGCAAAAGTCTATTCTGAATCAGATCGTTAGCTCAACACTCAAACCTTAATAAAACCGTAACATTGTTCCTTATGATAGAGCGACTGCAGCTGAGCTTTAAGTGGTCCCATGTCCCTCCCAAACAATGAACATCCCCACCAACCCCACTTGCCGATCTATTCTCTGTTGGCCGCCATGGCTTTGCTGCTCTGCGGTAATGCCCTATTGGAAACCACCATTAGCTATCGTACCGCGTTGCTGAGTCAATCCGCCTCAAGCACCAGCATGATAATGGCCAGCTACTATGTCGGTTTTTTGGTGGGCGGCTGGCATTTACCCTATTTACTGCGTTTCATCACCCATCGTCAGGTGTTTATTCTACTAGCAATAATTTTCTCATCATTGATATACGCATTGAGCTTGCGCCACACCGCTATTGCGGTAGCGACACTGCAATTTGGATGCGGCGTATGTATATCGGGTTTGTACGTCGCCGCCGAGAGCTTCATCAATGTCCACAGCAATGAAAAATCTCGGCAAAGAACCTTCTCCTACTACATGTTAATCTGGTATTTCGGCGTTGGCTGCGGGCAGTTGCCGCTGCTCAGCAGCCACGGCTTTAATTCCTATTTTTTTAACTTCTCTGCGCTATTGGTGCTGTTATCAATGCTGCCTGCAGTATTTATAAAGAGCCGCTCAGCAATTTCGACTCATGGCGTCGGAAATCCCCTGCCCGCAGATAGCCGAGCCCTCAGAAACCCCTGTTCAGCGAACGCTATTGGATTTCGTCAATTGGCCAGTTCCTTCCCGCGCCCCTTTGTACTGTCCATAATTTCTGGAATGTTCATCGGTATTTTGTTTGCTATGAGCCCAGTATTTGGCGAGCTGTATTTCAACAGTAGCCGTCAATCGGCTTTGATGATCATTGCTTTCGTGCTAGGTGCAGGTATCGTTCAATTAATGTTAACCCAACTCACACACCATCAACCGACGAGAGTACTACGTGTGCTGACGTGGAGCGGCACAGTGTGTACCTTGACAGCATTGCTACTGTCTTTCACGCAACAACTATCACTAATCAAGGTAATTTTACTCGCTCTCTTGTTGGGCGCCTGCGCTCTGCCTATCTACTCCCTCGCCGCCGCTTGGATTCAAACCATTATCAACGAAAATACTCGCGTTACCGCCAGTGCCTTATTGCTACTCTGCAATGGCTTTGGTTCAATACTGGGGCCTCTGTGGGCCGGACAGCTCATGCATTACTGGGGAAGTACTGGATTTTATCTCAGTCTATTGACGGGTTTTGTCATTACACATTTTCTTTTGTACAAACAACACAAGCCGTCGACATTCAACTCGGCTGAAGAGCTGCGATTAACGACGAATCAAGCTCACTCTTTCAATCAAGTCCCACTGAACACCACAAAAACCGCTGAGGATTATTAAATGCCAAAACTCGGGATGGAAAATATTCGTCGTCGTGAACTCATCGACGCCACCATAATCACCATCGGCGCAGAAGGCTACGCCGACACCACCATCCGTAAAATCGCCAAACAGGCAGGGCTTTCGGTGGGTATCATTTCTCACTATTTTGGAGGTAAGGATGCGTTACTTCGAGCCAGCATGTGGGACTTAATGTGTCAGCTACACTTTGCCATTGCCCAACGCAGGAAAGCCTGCCGCACCCCCAAAGGACGTCTTAATGCCACCATTGAAGTGATTTTTAGCGAGGAGCAAAGTTCCACCAATATTGTCAAAGCGTGGTTGGCGTTTTGGGCGCAGGTGCCCTTTAGCCCAGAGCTGTTTCATCTCCAAGCCATATACTCTCGGCGACTACTATCGAATTTACGTTTTGATTTATCAGAGATCTACGACCGAAAAACGGCTACCCAGCTGAGCACATCCATTGCGATCCTAATTGACGGCTATTGGTTAAGAACCGTCTTGGAAGGCCAGAAACCCGATTCCGACACGGCCAAAAAGCTCATTCATGAGCATTTGAAATAACACCTCCCATATTATCGGTTGTTCATCTTCTGCTTTGAGCGACTCCGATAAGCACACAACCCCAGTAGCGAGTCAGTAGAGCGGCGTCCATCCTACGAACTGTCTCTGGGGCCAAAGCCGCCCCATAGACGTCATCTAATCGTAATTTTTCAGCGTTATCTTGCACACGAGAATGAACAGTCGTTCAACAAAAGTTGACACCCAAGAGTTCTTCGGATGAACTCGCCGACAAGTATCAGACGTCAATCAACACAACAAAGAGCAAAGTAACATGACTTCGATTAGCCGCCGCAATGCCATCAAAGGATTGGCTGCCGCCAGCACTGTACTCCCCAGCATGACAAGCGCAATCGAGCCCACATCGAAGCCACCGCTTTTAAGTCGTATCAACTTTGGCTCATGTTGCCACCAAGACAAGCCACAACCCATTTGGGCGTCCGTTCTGAAACAAGACCCACAACTGTTTCTGTTTCTGGGTGACAATATTTACGCAGACACTCACGACATGAACGTCATGCGGGAAAAGTACGCTCGGCAAACCGACAACTTTTCCAAAATTCGCAACCATTGCGATGTGTTGGCTATTTGGGATGACCACGACTTCGGAGCCAATGATGTCGGTGCGGACTACCCACAAAAGAAAGAATCCAGAGACTTGTTTCTACAATTCTGGGGCGACGATCCAAACAACAGCCGACATCGCAGCAACGACGGCATCTATCACGCTCGCACTTATGGCCCACAGCATCAGCGCGTGCAGGTGATCATGCCGGATTTACGTTTTCATCGCCAAGCCGGTGAGAAGGTTAATTGTTTGGAGAACATCTCAAGACTGGTGCGCAACATGGGTCCCTACGCGGTGCTTGACGAGCAGCGCAGTCAACTCTCCCCGCAACAATGGCAATGGCTGGAACAGCAATTATTACAACCAGCAAAAATCAGAATCATTGCCTCCAGCTTACAGTTTCTAGCCGACTACACCGGTTGGGAAGCGTGGGCTCAGTACCCAGGCGATCGAAAGCGTATGATCGACTTGATAGAAAAGACTGGGGCAGAGGGTGTTATCTTTGTCAGTGGAGACACCCATTGGGGAGAGATTTCTCGTCAATCGGAAAACGTGCCTTACCCGCTCTATGACATGACGTCCAGCGGTCTCACTGAAACTTGGAGTCAAGTCAGCCCCAATCGCTATCGCATGCACGATAAGTTCTATGCGCAAGAGAACTTTGGCGAACTCCATATAGACTGGCATCAAAAAGATCCCCAAATTGCTATGTGGATTAGAGACATCAACGGCCAGGTCCGATTAAGCCATCATATTCATCTCAGCGAACTGTCCTTTCAACCAGACCACACGACTAAATAAAACCTCTGCGTTCAGCCACTTTGCTCCGTGTATCAAAGTGGCTTTTCTAAAGTCTGACCTTCCTCCATAAAACGCAACAAATCTGACATAGGCAATGCGGCTCAACTACCTTGCCGCTCTTTGTTCTCTCATCTCAATCCATCCAACTCTCAGTGAGCCGCGATAAATCTGCATCTAGTACTCGCCCTTAGGTTGCGAGTTTGAGAACTCCATCACAGGCAAACGTTCATTCTGACCCATTGCAATAAATACGTCGTCTCGCTGCAACAATTTAGACCTCACTTTGAAATATTCACCCTCTAGGATATTGAACAGATGATCAATAACCGTCTTGGGGAACACTATGAAGCACATTCAAAACATAAGTCAGAAATCTATCTTAGCCCTTGCCATTGCCGCCGCAGCGAGCACTCACGCCAACGATCAACTGGAAGAAGTGGTGGTGATGGGAAAAACCACCTACGGCAATAGCCAAGTCTCAGAAACCATGAAGCAGCAACAATCCAGCTTCACCAGTGTTAATGCCGTGATTGACAATCTACCCGGCGTATCGGTGAACGAAGGTGATGTCTACGGTTTTGATGATTGGTCAACCTCCATAACGGTGCGAGGTTTTACCACTAACCTATCCGACCAACAGGTGGGTACAACCATCGACGGTATGCCGAATGGCGGTTCCGGTTATGGTGGTGGCGCCAAAGCCAACCGCTTTGTCGATCCGGCCAACTTAAGTGGCGTTGAAGTTTCGCAGGGTACTGCAGACGTATCGTCTCGCTCTCATGAAGCCTTGGGTGGCACGCTTAACTATCTCACCGACGCACCATTGGACGAGCAGCGCTTTCGCGTAGAAGTATCCGCGGGCGACCACGACGCACAGCGAGTTTACCTGCGCTACGACACCGGCACGCTGGGTGAAGACACTCGAGCGTGGATATCCTATGCCAAACAAGAAGCCAGTGACTGGATCAGCGAAAGCGCGGAGAACGATCGCGAGCACTACGCAGCGAAACTGGAAACCTCCTTTGGCAACACGGAGGTAACGGCGTACATTTCCTACGACGACATTCACGAAGACAACTACCAACGAATCTACAGTGAAGCGCAATACGATCAGTTTTCTGATACGGATGGTCTCACCGACGAATGGACTGGCGTCCCATTCGAAGATCAACTCTACCGCAACGGCTGGTCCACCACTCGTGAAAATCTCTTTGGCTACGTTAAGTTTGATTTTCATCTCAGTGACGCGATTGAGGTGAGCACCTCCGTTTACCATCACCAAAATGAAGGTCGCGGCGATTGGCTACCGCCTTATCTGGTCAATGTCACCGCTGATGCAGGCGGTAATACCGAGTACTTAGGCGGCACCACATCAAAAGATCCAAACGCCGACGCCTCTAACCGACTCTTCTATGTAGATACCGATGGTAACGCACTAACGCCCGACCCCAGCTGCGTACCCAGTTATACCGTCAGCAATTGGTATGGCGTTGCTGAAGCTACAGCCTCGCAAACAGACGATCCGTCTTGCTATCCGGATGGAGCCATCGCGGTACAATCGTTTCGTAACACCCATTACGAAAAAGATCGTACCGGTGTCAATCTAGACGTAACTTGGTCCACCAGCTTCGGCAATACCGACAGTGAGTTGCGCGCAGGTCTATGGTATGAAGACCAAGAGCGAGACGAATATCGAGACTGGCACAGCGTCAATACTCGCGAGGGTTTTAGCTACAACTCTCAACCTTACTGGATTCAGTACGATCGCACCTATCCACAAGAGACGACCAAGTGGTACTTGCAGGAAACACTCACCGTTGGGGCCTTAACCTTCTCCGCCGGTGCGAAGAAATTCCTGGTAGACGTCGAACGGGAAGATAATTTTGACTCGAGCCTTGATGCCAAGCTCAGCTCTGATTCCGATGTTTTATTATCGGGCGGGATAGTATGGGAGACAGGCATTGAAGGCTTAGAAGTCTTTGCCGGCTACGCGGAAAATTTTCGAGCGCTGTCAGATGCCGTACTCGAACGACCTGCTGCTGACCTCGATAACATAGAGCCAGAAACGTCGGAAACGGCCGAGATTGGGCTTCGTTACGACGCCGAGAGCTTTAATGTCACGGCGGTCTACTATCAAAATGATTTCGACAACCGCCTCATCTTCTTAGACAACTCTGCCGCGACAGGCCCCAACTTTACCATCGGCACCAACGGTACCTATTTTAACGCCGGCGGCATTGAGTCCGACGGACTCGAGTTGTCATTGGATTATTCGATCAACAGCGAATTCAACCTCTACTTCGCCTATACCTACAGTGATGCCAGCTACCTCGGATCTGGAGATAGCGCCGTCGACCAAGCCAATGGCATTACCCCGGACAATTCGGTTGCCGGAATTCCAGAAAATCAATTTGTCTCCAGTCTCGATTGGAGCAACGGGATTTTCTCCGCGGGCGTTTCAGCTAAATACACCGACGATCGCTATGTCGACCAAGGCAACAGCTGGACCGCCGATGCGCATACGGTTGCCGATCTCTACATTGGCGCCACGGTTGAAAATGTTGCCGGGCTCTCGAGTGATCTAAAGCTGAACTTCGTCGTCAACAATCTATTTGACGAAGAATACCTGGGAACCATTGCCGAAAACGCCGCTTGGTTAGGCGGCGCTCGTACCGCTTCGCTGTCAGCGACTCTGGATTTCTAGAACCAATGCAACAATGAGGGACTGCTGTCCTTCATTGTTGTTCCCTTTTTGTTCTTTCCTGGGACATGCCTTCCATACCAGCAACAACGCTCTAGTCACACAGCATTGTCGGTTGAAGTAATACTCTTTTCAGTTACTTCTCGGGCACATCGCCAAAAAATCCTATCACACACAACACTCGCCCATCCTCAGCCGTTTCAACAACATCGAATCCATTCACCAATAGCTCATCATTGAGATGAATGGCCCAATGGTAGCGGTAAAAGTTGTGCTGAGAATCAACGCCACTGGTGCGCGAATACACCGCTCCCGGGATCTTTTCCTGCACGTCGTAAACATTGGCTTCGAAGCCATCAATACCAGAAACATCAATGGAGGGATCGACAAACCGAACATCTGGATGGAGGGCTTGTTCTAGATGACCTCTCACCCGCGACTTATCGGGCTCATTCCATGCCGCTAACATATGATCAAACGCTTGGGGATACTCAGACATAGTGCAACTCCAGATCAGTAATTGATGAACACGGGTAACAAAACCTTCCCGATACCGACACTGTGTCGGTTACTTGAGTGTACAATAACAAACCAACTCAGAGTCTGTAAAGTAATAGAATGGCCACCCAAGCAGATAGACGCGCGGCCACCCGCGCCAAACTCATCAAAATCGCTCGCGAACACTTCATTCGCAGTGGTTATGAAGGTACGCATACCAACGACATTCTAGAAGAGGCTTCACTATCACGGGGAGCTCTCTACCATCACTTTAAAAGCAAGCAAGAGCTGTTCGAAGCGGTATTTGTTTCCCTGTCGGACGAAACCATAAACATTGCTATGCAGCACGGAGAGAAAGGCGAATCCGCCCTAGAGGATTTGATCTCGGCCAGTCTCGCTTGGCTGAAGGCGGTGAGAGCGCCTGAGATAGCAACCATCTTGCTCGAACAGGCGCCTCAGGTACTGGGTTGGGAAAAAGCTCGCGATCTGGAAGCAAAAACCAGTCTCGCCATCATGAAACGCAGCTTGCAACGTGCAGTCAAGTCAGGAGAGATCAGTGTCGTCTCACTGGAACTGAGCGCCCGCCTTATCAACGCCCTACTAGCGGAAGCCGCCCTCTCCGCCCTGCACAAATCACCAACAACGTCGGTGGCCAAACAAGAACAAGCCGTGCGGCAATTTATTTTGGGCTTGAAAACGCCCGCCTAACGATCGCTACCGAGACTCCCACTCAAGGCTGATTTAAGCCGAGCTCGTTCTGTTTCTTCTTAGTCAATCCTAGAAAGACTAGGCGATGAGATTCACTCAGGTAGTAAAGGAGCCTCTCAGGCTCTTCCTTAGACACATCGTAGAGTTGAATCCATTTCATGCCTCGGGAAGCGAGATAAGGTGCACTGCGAAACCCCGGTTGCTCTCGCAGTAGCTCGAAATTATGCGGCGATGTTTTAAAAGTGAAAGCAGCACCTTTATCATGCTCCCAACCGCCAATCGCAAACACCTTGCCCCCCACTTTCCAGACATGCGAACCACCCCACTGACGCACATAGGTAGTTGCCGCTAGTTGACGACAAAAGTGATTGAATTCTTCATAGGTCATCGGATTTCTGAAATCCTATTCTGTTGAGGGATGTATAACCGATAGCTTATTACTAACTCAACGGAGAGCCGTCAACGATCGATGAATGGCGCTCTTTGAGCCGATATTGCCAAAGGACATCTACGACCAACTATCCACGGCGATAGATACTGAACCGTGGACAAGCAAACCTCTTACACATCCTTTTTGGACTATCACTGTGTTAGCCTTCAATGTGACCGCAACAGAGAAAAGCATAACAACTAGATTACAGTAGTTATTCAGGAGTTCGTCTTCTCCGATGCACATTCGATCCGAATACTACCGAGTTCAGGATAACCTTGAACGGAGCTTTGTGCGCTCTACCTATTACCCACATTATGGGTATAACGCGTTTTTTTGCCCGCAAAACGCCTGAATAGGTCTTGGTGAGATGAGCGAGAAAAAGTGTCAGATCGGCCTTCGTAATCGGAGATCCAAGCCAACAGCATATCAAGATTTTCATCTTGCGCTTGTTTTGATTCGTACTTGTGCGGCTCCCAAGGCCGAGCCCTGGCATTGGTGATGCATTGATCGATGGGTAGATCCAAGAATATTATCTCGCTAGCCTTGGTAAACAACAGCTCTAACAAGTCCGAATAACACCCCTCGATGACCCACTGATCATTCTCAGCCATGAAGGCATCAATGTCAGCCTTCGATTGCTCCACGGGCTTTCTTTGAGGCGGCGACGTGGGCAACCAGGCAATGCTATCCAAATCAAAATGAGCGAGCTGATCAATGTTAGCCAACGATTTCGCCAGAGTTGATTTACCCGCTCCGGAATTTCCAAAAATAATGACTCTCTTCAAACTTGGCTCCTTGCCAATCAATATTTATTACTGGAGCACCGCTGAGCAATGTCAATAAGTCTCAACGGTGCGTTAACGCATTCAGATGAACTGTGCATGTCGCAGTTAAGACACAAGAGTAAAAGTGATCATTGCCCTTAGCAAGAAGCTCAACGGTTAGGATACCGAAGAAGAATGTTGCAAGGC